>JAABUS010000890.1_pt1 | contig 71113 bp, 63 predicted proteins | sample 5560161 | NCBI WGS metagenome assembly JAABUS01 (sample SAMN10711885, study PRJNA513376) | rock metagenome | isolation source: Antarctica rocks | place: Antarctica: Victoria Land, Trio Nunatak nord | collected 2016-01-04
CGCATCGCCGAACCAGCCCGGCTCCTCACCGCCCAAGAACTGGAGAGCCGCGTTTGCGCCGCCTTCGCGTGTTCGCTCGACGAGCATTTGGTCATGCTCCAGGAGGTCGCCTGATTCAGCACTAGGCCAGCGCAAGGGAGGCCATCCTGAGCCAAATCCCGGGTAAGCGATTTCACTCCGGTCAACGACGGCGCGGCCTGGCCGGGCATCGTCCGACGGGCGTTATGCGCGCAGACAACCAAACGGGCGGGGGGCCAACGATCGTTTGTTCGTATCACTCGCTCGTCCAGGTCAGACCAACACCCCGCTCGTGTCGAACGGGCGAATCCGTAGCGGGGCATGGGAAGCGCTGTCGCCTCCGCCGACTCCTCGCCGCGGAGGGCAGACGCGGCCGGCCCCCAAGGCGAGTGGCGACCCTATCGCTGGCGATGGTCGCGGCCTCTACAAGCCGCGGATCGATCACCGTGGGCCCGACGTCCCAGGACATGGGCCAGGGCCACGGTGACGCCCGGCGTCGGTGATCCGTCCAGGTGGTCAGTCCACCTCGTGGCACGCCTGAGCGCCTCAGATCGCAGCCGGGCTGACCAGGCTGACGGCAAGCACAGCGGCGCTCTACGTATTTCTACCCCCCCGCGGTCGACAGAAATGGGGATTCTTCCCCATGTGCCCGGCGCGGTGGCGACGTACGGTGGAAACGTATCGTCCGTACGAGCCCGCAAGGGATCGCCACGATGGAGGACAACGATGCGACGGACGAGATGGCTCCCCCTGCTCGGGTTGGTGGGGGCGCTGCTGGCGCTGAGCGCCGGGGTGGCGCTGGCGACGGTGCAATGCACGGCCGGCGTCAATTGCTACGGAACGGAAGGCCGGGACGACCTCAAAGGCAGCTTGGGCAACGACTTTATCTATGGCCTCGGTGACAAGGACCAAATCGCCGGCTGGGCAGGCGACGACGTCGCCAACGGGGGGGACGGTGACGACTTCATTACCGGCTGGTTAGGGAACGATGATCTCTCGGGTGGTGCCGGGAATGACGGCGTGTACGGCGAGCAGGGCGACGACGTCGTGCACGGTGGGGACGGGGCCGACGTCGTCGCGGGCGACAAGAGCTTCGATGCGGACGCGAGCGACGGCCACGACCAGCTGTACGGCGAGGCCGGCACCGACGTCCTCTACGGGGCGGGGGGCAACGACTTCCTGGATGGCGGCGCCGACCACGACGAACTCTGGGGCGGTCCGGGGGACGACGGGATGCACGGCGGGGCGGGGAACGACCGGATCATTGGCGAGGAGGGTGGCGACGCGATGTTCGGCGGATCGGGCAATGACACCATCTTCGCCTACGACGGGGAGGTCGACTTCATCGACTGCGGACCGGGAAAGCGGGACAAGGTGACCTACGACCAGGGGCTGGACACGGTGAAAAACTGCGAGAAGCGGGATCCGCGATAGGTAGGAGAGAACGAGGTGCCGCTCGGGCGCGGGGCGTGTGAGGGATTGCTTGCCGATCGATCGAGTACGGGAGGTGATCACCTGGCGAGGCACTGCTTCGCTGCCTGAATCGGGCACCTGACCGCCGGCGGGACGCGCCCGACGCCACGGGCCGTGGCCGACCAGATCGAACAGCCCTGGTTTCTCCTGAATGAGCCGGTGGTGCAGCCGTTTCTGTCCGCTCCAATTCGATCCTACGACCCTCGTGTCGACGTAGCGCGATACCACGCTGGAGGCGCCAAATGGACGGCGACCGCTTCGACCGCTGGACTCGTTCGCTCGCGGCCTACGCCACGCGGCGGACTGCCGTCGCCGCGCTCGCAGGCGGTGCGCTGGCGGCGCTCGGCCCCCCGGGGCCAGGTCCGCCCAGGCACGCTGTAGGGACGGAGGGTCGCATTGCTTCACGAACGCCGACTGCTGCTCCGGCACCTGCAGGAACCACGCACGCTGCACCTGCAAGAGGAAGGGCCAGCTCTGCAGCAACTTCCTCGCGTGCTGCGGCACTTACGAGTGCGAGGAGATCCAGTACAAAGACGACGTCGGGCAATGCTTTCCGCCGACCGTCTCGGGGCGGTGCTGCCTCTTCCCGACCGAAAGGTGCGCCGCGTCGTGCGACTGCTGCTTCAACGGTCTCTGCCAGAACGGCCGGTGCTGCCTCCCGAGCGGGTCACAATGCACCCCCCCAAGACCAGGCGAGGCCAACATGTGCTGCAGCGGCCTTTGCCGCTCCAACCCTGAGCTCAATGACAACCAATGCGCTTAACCCCGCAGCGCACCCGCCACCTGCTGTCGTCGCCCTGTTGGTGGGCGGAATCTGACCAGGGGCAGGGCGGTTCTGAGCACCGGTCGCGAGATCCCTGGCTCTTCGTTAGCACGCCAGGCGGTAAACGGGGCGCGCCAGGTAGACCATCGTGGTGTCCGCTCGCGGTGACTACGTATTTCTACCCCCCCTGCTGGCGACAGAAATGGGGAATCTTCCCCATGCGCGTGGCACGCGTGGTCATCATGATCGAGCGAGGTCGCGGCAGAGCGAATCGCTCGGGTGACCCGGGCCGCTGTTGCCCGCGCGACTCACTCACCAGGGCAGAGGAGGACCAACGATGGACGACCGCAGTTTTGATGCGTTGACACGCTCGCTGGCAGGAGGTAGGTGGACACGACGGCGGGCAACCAAGGCGGTGGCGGGGGGCATGCTTGGGGTGCTGCTCAGCGGGTTTGGGCCAGCGGCGGCCCAGGAGGCCGCCGGGGCTTGCAACGCCATCGGCCGGCGGTGCGAAGACAACCACGATTGCTGCTCCGGCCGCTGCACGCGTCGGAAGTGCCGGCCCGGCCCCCACACGTGCCGGGCCGGGGACACCTCCTGCCCCGCGGCGGCCGGTGGCTGTAACTCCAACCCCAACTGCCGCTGCCAGGTCTCCGTGGAGGGGAACACCCGGTGCGCGGGCGATCGGATCAGCTCCACCTGCGGCTCCTGCTCCAGCAGCGCCGACTGCGGGTTTTTCGGCCCGCAGGCGTTCTGCGCCGATATCTCCGGGTGCGGCTGCGGCGCAGGGCAGGAGCGCGTCTGCGTCAACCCATGCCCCAGTCCCAGCTAGCACCACTTCGGGGCCGCACACGGCCCCTTCGGGGGCGGCTGCCGCCACTGGCGCGATAACGACGGAGGAGGCGTTTCGTATCGTGGACGATGGCTAACTCGCGGCGGCTGTTACCGCCCCGCTCGCCCGCGGTGCGCCACGAGGAGGGAGGAGGAGTCATGGACCATCGTTCGTTCGCTTGCCGAGGTGGGACACGTTATCGACCTGCGGCGGGCCGGCGATTCCAACGCCTCGCGCCGGGCGAGCTGTTCGGGGAATGGCGACTTCATGGGCGTGCGGGCGAAGTCGAGCGACCGCCACCTGGGGTCTTTGGTCAGATGCGCGGCGCCAGTTGCGGCGCCTCATAGCGAGACAGGATTGAGCGATCGGCACGCGCGAAGGGAGATGGTGATGGAAGGTCGTCGGTTTGATGAGATTGCGCGGACGCTGGGTAGCGGAGCTTCCCGGCGTCGGGCAATCAGGACGGTGGCGGGAGGCGCGGTTGCCGCGGTCCTTGCGCGCTTCGGCGGAGGGGAGGCCGCGGCCGGCGACTGCAAGAAGCGACTGGAGCGGTGCCAGAGCCGGCGCGACTGCTGCGGGGCGGACAAGGGCCGGACGGCGTGCAGGGATGAGTTGGACGGAATGTGCTCACTCAGCTACCCGGGTTTCCGCTGCTGCGGTCTGGAGGGGTCCACCTGTAGCCCAAACACGTGAGCCTGCTGCCATGGCCTGACCTGCACTCCCGTCGGCGCGTCATACCGCTGTCAGGCCCCGCCCCCGTAGGCGGCAACCGCTCCGCTCTGGGAGACGAGCCGGCGGAGCATCCGCGCGAGAGCACCGCAACGACCGGTGATTTGCCAGGATTGAGCGAGCGGCTCGCTCGAGAGGAGACGGTGATGGAAGCTCGGCGTTTTGATGAGATTGCCAGGGCGTTGGGCGCCGGGACCTCCCGGCGACGGGCGATCAGCACGGCGACGGGGGGCGCCGTCGCGGCGGTGCTGGCGCGCTTCGGCGCAGGAACGACGGTCAGCGAGGCAGCCGACCAGTGTACCACGTTGCAGGATCGTTGCCGGCGGCGTAGCGCGTGCTGCGGGGCGGACAAACGCCGAACGACCTGCCGATCCCTTGGCGCCGGGTGCTTGGGCGGCGACCGTTGCTGCGGCCTGGAGGGGGCCGCCTGCAATCCGTCGGTTGGCAACTGCGATTGCTGCAACGGCTTGTTCTGCGTCGTCGGCGGCAGGCGGCAAGCCCGCTGCGAAACGACGCCGCCGTAGGCGACGCCGGGGGGAGCGGATTGCCGTGGACCGGCCGGCTCCAATCCAGCGCCGGTCGGTCTATCGGATCGGCCGGCGGAGCCAGCGCGGGAGCCGGCGCCGTCGTTGGGAACGAGCGAGCGGTGCGCCGTTTCCGCCATCTGGGGCAGGGCCTCGTTCGAGATATTCGCTCAGCACCTCCCGCAGCGGGGCGTGGACGGGTGACGATCCGAGGGCGTCGAGCCGTCGCTGGTAGTTCTCGCGGTTGAGGTGGTCGCCGTAGGTTCGGAAGACCTGTCGGAGGCGTTCCACGTCAATGGTATCGGGTAGTGTTGCGCACCGCTCCAAGACACCGGCGAGGAGCAGGTCGATCATGGTCGGGAGGCACTTGATGCACTGGCCGCAGTTGTACGCGGCTTCGTAGCCGGGGCAGACCCGCAGTGTATCGAGCACGAGCGGGGAGCGGACGACGAGGTGCGTCTTGTCGATCCGGCCGAGCTCGCAGCCGTCGTGGACGACCGCGAGGCGCTCGGTCGACCAGAGGGGGTCGAGCAGTGGGTGCGAGCCCCAAGGATAGAGCTGATCGTAGGTGGTTGAGGCGGCGATCGTGACGTGGCGGAAGAGGCCGCCAAGGGCCAGCGCGACACTCGCCAGCGCGGCGCCGTGGGTCATGTTCCAGGAGAGGAGCGGTTCGCTGGCGATCCGCAGGTTGGTGACGACCGGGAGGAGCGTCTTGCCGAGCTCGCCGGCAACCCGTTCGGCCCGGGCGAGGATGGCAGGGGGAAAGGTGCTGTCCCACGTGCCATAGGCCGCATCGAAGCCGTGGATGGCGATCAGGTGCGTCACCGTCTCGTCGTCGCCGGGATGATTGCGGACATTCTTGAGAAGGCTGTAGAAGGAGTCGACGCCGAGCGAGAAGAAGAGTCCCGAGTCGGGCGGGTTGGCCACGGGGGAGGCGGAGCGGTCACGAACGGGAGCCTCAATCTCGATCCGGGTAAGCCGCGGGTCGAAGCAGGCGTAGATCGCCTGGATCTGGTCGGTGGCGCGCTGGAGCGTCGGGGAGACGGGCACCGGCACGACCAGATTGGGGTCGGTCGCCATCGCGATAGGCAGCAGCGCGGCGAGGAACGGGTCGCCATTCTCGGGGCTGAGGAACGGTTGGCACCAGGCAGGGAACCGGTACCAAAGCACCCAGGGATCGAACCAGGCGGGGCCCTCGGGGTCGGCGTCGCTCTCGACCCGTGCCCGCAGCTCACAGGCATCGCCGAGCGCCACGACCGTGATGTCGGATATACGCATGGCACCCCTCCAACTCACCTTCTCGCTGACGAGTGACCCGAACCGGTGGTGGCCGGTGGGTCTCGGCCAGTGCCGGCGGCGGGCTACCGCGACTGGCCCAGGCGATCCGGCATCGCGACCTAAAAGGGGGGCGGAAGGCGTCTGGTTGGCCCCCTGGCGATGCTACACTCCTTTCCTCGCGTCCGGCGCTGTCGAGGTTGGCGTCGGGCGGCGCGTGCTCCGCCTCATGCTCGGCCCACGTCTCCGCCGGAGCGCCTGATGTCACCCCGAATTGCTCGCAGGAGGTCTGTGCCCGATGACCGCGACGCTGCGTGATCCGTCCATGACGACACCCATCGCGCCGGCTGGCGCGGGCGGTGGTGACGCTAGCCGCGCGTCCGTGGATCGGCGGGGGGCGGCGGAGACGGCGCGGGTGCTGGCGGCGGAGCTGGAAGCACGGGTCGAGGGGGAGGTTCGTTTCGACCAGGTGTCGCGGATGCTCTACGCGACGGACGCGTCAAACTACCAGATCGAGCCGGTCGGGGTGGTGGTGCCGAAGTCGGTCGACGACGTGCTGGCGACAATCGAGCTGGCGTGCTCGCACGGGGTGCCGCTGCTGCCGCGCGGCGGAGGATCGTCGCTGGCGGGGCAGGCGGTCGGGGCGGCGCTGGTGATCGACTTCTCGAAGTACCTCTCCCGCGTGGTCGCGGTCGAGCCCGAGGCGCGGACAGTCACGGTCGAGCCGGGAATCACCATTGCCCAGTTGAACAAGCGGCTGAAGCCAAACGGGTTGATGTTCGGTCCTGACCCAGCCTCGACCGACCGGGCGACGGCGGGTGGGGTGGTTGGGAACAACGGCACCGGCTCCCACTCGATCCTCTATGGCATGACGAGCGACAACGTGCGCCGGGCACGGGTGGCACTGTACGAGGGAGGGGTGGCCGATTTCGGTCCCGCGACGCCGGACGAGCTCGCGGCGCAAGCGCGGAGCGAGGAGCCGGCGGCACGGCTGCTGGCGAAGCTGCTGACGTTTCGCGAGGAGCGGCGGGAGCTGATTCGGCGGGACTTTCCGCCGCACTGGCGGCGGGCGACCGGGTATTCGCTGGATCAGTTCCTGAAGCCGGACGACGCGTTCAACCCGGCGCGCCTGGTCGTCGCGTCCGAGGGGACGCTGGCGACGACGCTGGAACTGACGCTCGATCTGGTGCCGACGCCGACGCGGACCGGTCTGGTGCTGCTGCAGTTCGACAACCTGGTGGCGGCGATGGCGGCGACGCCGGTGATCCTGGAGACGGAGCCGTCGGCGATCGAGCTGATGGATAGGATGCTGGTCAACCTGACCCGTGCCCAACCGGGCTACGCGCGCTTGATCTCCTTCATCATGGGCGATCCGGCGGCGGTGCTGGTGGTGGAGTTCTACGGCGAGAGCGAAGCGGAGCTGGAGCGGAAGGCCGCCAATCTGGTGGCGCACCTGGCGAAGCGGCGCGTCCGGATGAGCGCGGAGCCGCAGCGGGTGCTCGATCCGAAGCGCCAGGCGGACGTATGGTCGGTGCGGAAGGCCGGCCTGGGTCTGCTGATGAGCGTCAAGGGCGATCACAAGCCGATTCCGGTGATCGAGGACGTCTCGGTGCCGGTGGAGCATCTCGCGGAGTACGTCGGCGCCGTCGAGGAGCTGGTCGCGGCGCACGGGACGACCGCTGCCTACTATGCCCACGCCTCCGCCGGCTGCCTGCACATCCGGCCATTGGTGAACTTGAAGACGGTCGAGGGCGTGACGGCGATGAAGGAGATGGCGCATGCCGCCGCGGAGCTGGCGCACCGGTTCGGCGGGGTGATGAGCGGCGAGCACGGCGACGGTTTGCAGCGCTCGGAGCTCAACCCGACGATCTTCGGTCCCGAGCTGTATCAGGCGATGCGGGACTTCAAGGCGATCTGGGACCCGCGCGGGATGATGAATCCGGGCAAGAAGGTGGACGGGCCACCGATGACCGAACACCTGCGCTACGGCCCGGGCTACGCGCCCCGGGAGCTCAAGACGCATCTCGATTTCTCGGCGGAGGGGGGATTTTTACGAGCGGTCGAGATGTGCAATGGGGCGGCGGTCTGCCGGAAGTTGAAGGCGGGGACGATGTGTCCCTCCTACATGGCGACGAAGGACGAGAAGGACACGACGCGCGGCCGGGCTAACGCCCTGCGCAACGCGCTGGCCGGTCAGGCGCTGGATCGGAGCGCCTTCACGTCGAAGGAAACGTATGGGGTGCTGGACCTCTGTCTCTCGTGCAAGGCGTGCAAGACGGAGTGCCCATCGAGCGTCGACATGGCGAAGATCAAGACGGAGTTCCTAGCGCAGTACCAGGCGACGCACGGAACGCCGCTGCGGTCTCGCGTCTTCGGTCACATCCACACGATCTCGCGGCTGACGGCGCCGGTTGCACCGCTCGCGAACCTCGCGGCGCGGACGCCGCTGGCGAAACCGGTGATGCGGGCGCTGGGGGTGCACCCGGAGCGGAGGCTGTCACCGTTCGTGCGGCGGACATTCGTCACGCGCTGGCGCTCGCAGCAACGCCACCGGCGCGGCCAGGAGCGACCGACGCGGGGCAAGGTCGTCTACTTCCACGATACTTTCGCGACGTACAACTACCCACGGATCGGGATGGCGGCGGTCAAACTTTTGGAGGCGGCCGGCTTCGAGGTGGTGATCGAGGAGCGGCGGGCCTGCTGCGGCCGGCCGATGCTCTCGAAGGGGCTGGTCGGCGAGGCGCGGAAGGTGGCGCGGCGGAACGTGGGGCTGCTAGCCCCCTACGCGCGGCAGGGAATCCCGATTGTGGGGACGGAGCCGAGCTGTATTTTGACGCTGCGCGATGAGTACAAGGATTTGCTGCCGAACGACGCGGACGTTGAGGCGGTGGCCGCGGAGAGCTTCATGATCGATGAGTTCCTGGCCAAGCTCGACGCCGCGGGTGATCTCGGTATCGCTTGGAAGCAGGGCCAGGGGCCGGAGGTCTTGTTTCACGGCCACTGTCATCAAAAGGCGCTGATCGGGATGGGGCCGTCGATGGGGCTGTTGCGGGCGGCGGGGTGCGCGGCGACGGAAACCGGGGCAGGATGCTGCGGGATGGCGGGATCGTTCGGCTACGAGGCGGAGCACTACGACGTGTCGCGGGCGATCGGCGCGGAGCGTCTCTTCCCGGTGGTGGAGGCGGCGGGGGAAGAGACGACGATCGCGGTGGCGGGGGTGTCGTGCCGGCAGCAGATCGAGCACTTCACGCCACGGCGGACGCGTCACATCGCGGAGGTGCTGGCGGGGCGGATCGCGCCGGGACACGCCTATGCGGCTCGCGCGCCGGAGCCGGTGCCAGCGGGTGTGGCTCCCACGCCGGAGGAGACGGCCCATGCGCGGAATACCCCGGAGGGCGCAGCGTAGGGAGCCCAAGGTGGTGGATTGAACGGTGTGTCCACCGGGAGGCATGATAGGGTGGGCAGCGTTCAGAGGTTATCGAATGATGCGTCGGGCCGCTAAAACCATCGATATCAGCGATCTTCCCGATCTGCGACGGGTGGCGGAAGAGGTGCGCGCAGCCAAAGAGCCCTATCTCCTTCGCGCCGGGGATCAAGATGTGGCTCTCCTGATCCCACTCCGGGAGGAGGAACCGCGGCCTGGCGGCCGGACACAGGCCGACCGGACCGCGTTTCTGTCCGCCTTTGGCGGCTGGAAGGGGATCGTCGACGGGGAAACGCTCAAGCGAGAGAGCACGGCGAGCCGTGGCTCCGACCGACCGCTCGTGGTGCTATGACATTCTTGGTCGACACCGACTGGGTGGTCGACTCTCTCACGGGTCTCGATCTCGCGCGTGATCTGTTTCTCCAACTCCTCCCCGCTGGCGCGGCGATTAGCATCATCAGCTACATCGAGATCATGGAAGGGATCGTCGGCGAGCGCGACCCCGAGCGGGCCAATGCTGTCTTTCGCGCCTTCCTCCGGGAAGTCGACGTGCTTGGCATCAACGAAGCGGTTGCAACCAAGACAGCGCTGATTCGTGCCGACCTGCGACGTCAAGGTCGATCGATCAACCACCGCGCCATGGATCTCCTGATCGCCGCGACGGCGGTGGACAATGGGCTCATACTCGTCTCACGCAATACTCGCCACTACGACGATATCTCCGATCTCCGGCTGTACGCGTTCTCGTGACGAGGGCAGAGACCTTGGCTGGTGGAGGATATCCGGGTTCGGGGATGTTTTGAGCCTTACGACGTTTCTTGAGGACGGTACGCCGACCAGCCCCCCGGTAAGCAGATCCCCGTCAGCTCATGAGTGGGATGGCGTGAGCTCAAACGCGCCGCGTCACCGCGACAGAAGAGGAGCGAGTGATGGCGCGGGCATTTGGACTTGACGGGACGGGTGAGGGTTACCCCGCCGCGAGTCGTTCCCGCTCATCGAGGGTGGAGCGGTAGGCGGCGATCAGCCGGTCGAGGCGACGGGTTTCGGCGGATAAGCGGGCTTCCAGGTCGTCTTCGAGGAGCGCGAGCACCGGTTTGCCGGCTTCGTGGCGCTGCCAGAGCCGGTACATCTCGAAGCCGTGGAGCACGGCGAGCTCGGTCTTCAGCGCGGCAAGCAGGGTATCGAGTCGGACAACCTCGGCGGTGGCCCAGGCGATCCGCTCACGTGGGGAACGAGCGGCGAATGCTGGATCGTCGGCCTCGGTCGTTTGTTGGAGCTCCTGGAGGGCCGAGAGGTCGCGGTCGCGGAACGCCTCGTTGACCCTTTGCATCAACTGCTCGCGGCGGAGGCGCTCGGCGTCCGTTTGGGCATAATCGGGGTGACACCGTTTGGCGAGGTCGAGATAGAGGCGCTTGACCTCAGCTTCGTCGCGCTTGTCGAGGCCGTGCGGCGCTGGCGGATCGATCGGCTGCCACGTGTCGCGTTGCGCCCCGGTGCCGATCGTCTCGTTGTCCGGGGGGAAGAGAGACGGCTCGTCATCGAGAAACGGCGCGGACGGGTCGAGGGTGGAGGCGGTGAGGAGGCGACTGAGCCGGCGCTCGTAGTCGCCCAAGGCGAGGCTGACACGGCGCAGATCGGCGAGGAGGTCGCCGACGCGAGCCTGGCAGACGGCCTCGAAGCGGGCGAGGGCGACCTTGAGCGCGGCGATCTCGGCCTGCAGCTCGGTCAGGCGCCGCTTCCGCGAAGCGATCCGGCGGAGCCAGCGTTCGTAGTCACGCTCCTCTGTCGTCTGCGTGCGCACGATCGCCTGGGCGGTCATCGGGGCAGCCATGGGCGGCGCCGGCGACGCGACCATCCCGCGCAGTTCTTCCCCATCGACGGGATCTCTCCGGTGTGGCAACGGCTTGTCATGGGGTAATGATAAACGAGGGGCGACCCGTGAACAGCCGGTGCAGGCTGCCGCTGGGAGCGGCGGATGGGCTTCCCTTGGCGCCCATCGCTGCGCCGGGCCGGGTCGCTCGGCCGTGGAAGCCGCGCCGGTTTCGCTGGCCTCTTCGTGTATGACCAGCACCTTTAGGTGGCAACATTTTCGCGGGACTGGCTATCGGGCCCAGTGCGTATCATGGACTTGGGCGGGGTCGTAGGCTCAGGACATGAGCCAGGTCCGCAAGACGTACCCGACGGACCTGACCGACGCTGAGTGGGCCTTCGTGGCCCGGTACCTCGCCCTGATGCGGCCCGACGCGCCCCGGCACCGGCACGACCCACGCGAGGTGGACAACGCCCTGCGCTGGATCGTGCGCACCGGCTCGCTGTGGCGTTACCCGCGGGGGGACCTGCCGCCGTGGGCGGCGGTCCACCCGAGGAGGCGGAGGCCCCCGGCATCGAGTTGGCGGTGGTCCGGCTGCAGGAGGCGAAGAAGGGGTTCGTGCTGCTCCCGCGGAGGTGGATGGTGGAGCGCTCCTTCGCCTGGGCGACGCGCTTCCGCAGGTTGGCCACGGACGACGAGCGGCTGCCCGAGATCGTGGCCGGCCCGCATTTTGTGGCGTTCGCGTGCCTCTTGCTTCACAAGCTCTCGCTCCTGCCGACCGGAAGTGCATGACCCGCTCTCGTGGGGGGTCGGGCCTCACATGCCGGGTAAAGCCGACGCAGTTTGGTCGGCGCGGCGGCGGTTGTGAACCGCCGGGCGATGGCGGAGGTGGCGGCCTCACGGCGCTCGGCCCGGGCGGCGACCGCGCGTTCCATGGCGTCGCGGTCCGGCAGGCACTGGGCGAGGCGCTGGCGCTGGAGAAGCGCCGGCTCCGGTTCCGCCATGTTGCGCCAACCGCGGTGTTTGGAACCTCTCGCGCGAGCCAAGCAGAGGAGTGGCCACGAACGAGCTCCTTCACGGTCTCCAAGCCGGACGATGGGGCGCCGGTGCCTGGCGGCCGCCCTCGATCGGACGACACGACGGTCCTGCGGCAGGTGGTGGGGTACCTCCGGGCCTTCGTCCAGGCGACGGTCCTGCACCTCATTTCCATCCTCGTGGCGGACCGTTGGCGACGGACCTGGACGGCTGTGAGCTGGGTCGTTGTCGTGAGCCACTTGAGCGTGGGCGAGGGTCGGCGGTCCCATCAGATGAGTGAGTACGTGGCAACCGACGCTGCCGCGCGCCCCCATCACGAGGTTCGGGGTGTCGTGGGGAAAGGGTATGACGCACTGCAGTCGCATGGTCGCTGCGTGCCAGGGAGTCGCCCGCGGGCGGACGAAGCGCTTCGACGCATCACGTCCCTAGACGGGATGTAACGCTGGCGTGCTGGCCCGCGCGAGGAGACCATCCTCGGGGATCGCTCAAGGAGCGCTGTGCGAGGGATCACCACCACCGGCTCAGATGACGGCCGGTAACCGGCACAGCCCTCGTGTGGCCAGCCAGGGATCTCGGGCAGAGGTGGGGGCGTTCCACAGGAGCGCCCTGGTCGGGCTGGCATCGCGGGCGGAGTTCAGCGAGCACAGCTGGATTCATAGCGCCCACAGCCGCCGCCACGGTGCCTCGTCTGGCTTACGCGCTGGTGTAGACCCCGGACTTTATGTCGTCGAGCACTCCCGAGCGCGCCGGCTCCCAGCCGAGCCGCGCTCGGGTGAGCTTGCTGGAGACGGGGTTGTCGATCGAGAGGAACGGCGTCATCCAGGTAAACTGCTTGGCCGCCTGCTCCTGGGTCATCGGGGTGACCGGCAGGTCCAATTGCGCACCAATCGCCGTCGCGAGATCGATCACGGGCACACCTTCCTCGGCGACGGCGTGGTACTTGGACCCGGAGATTCCTTGCTCCAGCGCCCGGACGAAGAGGTGCGCCGCGTCGAGCCGGTGCACGGCGGCCCACCGGTTGCGGCCGTCGCCGAGGTACCCGGATGCCGCATTCTCTCGAGCGGCCGCGACGAGTCGGGCTACGAAGCCGGTCCTGTCGCCCTCGCCGTGCACCACGGGTGCGAGACGCACGGCGGACGCCCGCACGCCCTTCCCGGCGAGTTCTGCGATCGCCTGCTCGGAGCCTCCGCGCAGCCCGCCCAGCGCGTGCGGGTCAGTGTCGTCGTCCTCGGTGCCGACGCGTCCGGGTGTGAGCGCCATGGTTGGGAACGCCGCCACCAGTGCGCGATCGTCGCCGTGGAGTTCGTTGCCGAGCGTCTCGATCGCGCGCCGGTCCACGGCCACCGCTGCCGACATGAACCGCGTGGGCGCCTCGCTCGGGCGTCCCCCAGCGGCGATACGCAATTGAGTCGTCCAGCTCGCGTGTGAGAACGCGTGGAAGAAAGCGGTGTGGATGACGGCGTCGGCATCCGCGGCGCCCCGCTGCAACGTCGTAATGTTCTCGATCGACCCGCGAAGCGGCTCGGCCCCCAGAGCGGCAAGAGACCTCGCCGACGTCGTAGATCTCACCAGACCGGTGACACGGTGGCCAGCCGCGACGAGTTCCCGGACGATGGCCGACCCGATGAAACCGGTCGCGCCGGTGACGAATACACGCATGATATTCCTCCTTCTCGCATCCATCCCGCCACGTTCAAGCGAAAGGACCGCGACTGGTTCGCCTGGCGGACCTGTCGGCGCCTAGCCCACCGAGGCGGCCGCCCCGTCGATGAGGAACTCGCCGCCGGCGGCGATCGCTACTTCTGGTCCGAACAGTGCCCCAGGGGTGTACGCCCCGGGGCTGCCCTCGCCTCTGGCGAGCCGAAGGGCGACTTCCGCGGCGACTGCGGCTGTGAAGTCCATCCCGTCACCGGCGCGGAGCCAACCTTCCCTGGACGCTCCGGAGGGCCACTCCACGCGAGCGTGCCCCCAGGAGTGCCGCCGAGGCATGTCACGCGCCTTCACCGAGACCCGCGCGAGGCGTCTGGCGCCGAAACGGGCGACACCCGGAACGCGGAGGACGGCGGAGACTGCGGGCACCACCAATCGCGCGGCCAGCTTGGTCGGGGCCGCGATGGAGGCCGCGACGACCGAGTCGGCCTTGCTCGCGCGCCACGCGGCCAGCAGCTCCGCGGTGGGAGCGCTTCCGGTAACGACCGCGTCACCGTCGGGGGTCGTCAGCCGCGCGGGTTCCGCGCCCAGCTGACTGCGGGTTAGGCGTCCGTACTCGATCCGTCTTCCTCCGAACGAGACACCGTCCAGGACGCTCGAGGCGAGGGCGGAGCCGATGACGCCGGGCTCCGTCGCGACAGAGGCCACGGCGTCAACTCGTACCCGCGAAGGTGCCGGCTCGCCCTCGCACACCTGCATCAGCACGCTCTCAGTCGCGAGCACGCCGAACCCCGCGCCGGTCACGAACGATCGATCCGCGTCGGCCGCCTCCCGATGAAGGTCGAGGATCGCTGCGACCGCCCGGAACTCGTTGGCCATGTCGACGTAGTGGGTGCCTGGTGGGCACGCGCGCGCTATGGGCAAAGCCGTCTCCGTGAACGGACCGATCGTGTTGACCACCACGGCAGGAGCATTTCGCGACAGCTCTGCAACGACAGCGTCAACCGACCCCGCTTCCACGATCCGCGGGTCCCCGCCGATGGACCGTGCCAACTCGCGCAGGCGCACGGAATCGCGCCCCACGAGGACAGGCGATACTTGTGCTGCCGCGAGGTTCGCGGCAACCTGGCGGCCGATTCGGCCCGTCGCTCCAAGGATCCAGATCTCGGTCATGTCGGCTCCCATTCCTTGCGGTTTCGGGTGGTGGCTTTGTCGACGAACCGCGACTTAGGCGGTGAAGTAGTGGCCGTGGTCGATGTCATCCAAGAGGCTGGGCCGGGTCGGCTTCCAGCCCACGATCGCTTGGGTCAGCGCGCTGGAGGCCGGGGAATCAGCCCCGACGAAGGCGGCCATCCATCCGAAGTGCTCCACGGCGGCCCCGGCGGGCACAGATGCGACGGGGACGCCGAGATGATCGGGGAACATCTCGGCGATGGCGCGGATCGGTACGCCTTCCTCCGCGACGCCATGCAGCACGGTTCCGGCCGGGACACGCTCCACCGCCCGACGGAAGAGGTGCGCGGCATCGAGGCGATGCACAGCGGGCCACCGCTGGGAACCGTCGCCCACGTACCCCGGGAGGCCCTTCGCGCGAGCGATATCGACCAAGGCGGCCACGAAACCACGTTTGGACTCGTCGTGCACAGCCGGGGCAAGCCGAACAACCGACGAGCGCACGCCGTGCTCGGCGAGTGCCAGCGCCGCCAGCGCACCCGCCGCCCTCGGTCCCGCGGGCGCCGTCGGATCGGACGGGAACGGGTCTTGCTCCGTCCCGACACGACCCGGTGCGAGCCCGATCACGCCGGACGCAATCACGAGAGGCTTCCCTGTGTCGTGCAGCGCAGAGCCGAACGTCTCGGTAGCGCGGAGATCGGTCTGCGCGGCGTTGGCGAACTGGCTGAAATCATGGTTAAACGCCAAGTGGATGCCTCCGCTCCCACACGCAGGGCAGCCACGTCGTCGAGGGAACCGGGTTGGGCCTCCTCACCAGCGGCGCTCAGAGCGTCGGCGGCGACATTCGACCGCGTCAGCCCGACCACCGTGTGCCCTGCGGCGAAGAGCTCGGGGACGAGCGCGGACCCGATGAAGCCTGACGCGCCGGTGGTGAAAATCCGCATTGGAAAACCTCCACGCGAGTGAAGACAGCGACTGTCATCAGAGTAGCACAATGATGACATTGGCTGCCATCCTGTAGGATTGGCGTATGACTCGATGGGAACCGGGCGCCCGCAACCGACTCGAGCAGGCAGCCCTCGAGCTGTTTGTCGAGCGTGGGTTCGAGCAGGCCACGGTGTCGGAAATCACCGCCCGAGCGGGACTGACGGAACGGACTTTCTTCCGTCATTTCACTGATAAGCGCGAGGTGCTGTTCTCGGGTCAGGATGAACTGCAAGCGTTTCTGGTCGACACCGTCATTCAAGCGCCGGCCTCTCTGGCACCTCTTGACGCGATAGCCAAGGGCCTTCAGCACGTCGCGGGCGCAGTATTTGATAGTCGACGCGCTCACGCCCAGCAGCGCAAGGCGGTCATCGACACGGTCGAAGGGCTCAGAGAGCGGGAACTGCTTAAGCTGGCGGCGCTCTCGGGGGCCATTGTTGGTGCTCTGCGTAGCCGTGGTGTAGCCGAGCCGACTGCGAGCCTCACCGCTGAGACGGGGATTATCGTGTTCAAGATCGCCTTTGAGCGGTGGCTCGACCCGACAAATAACCGAGATCTGGCCGAGCTTATCCCCGAGACGCTCGAACAACTCAAGATCGTCACCTCGAGCCTGTAACGCCACGAAGCCGCAGCGGAAATGGCGTACGGTTCGGCGATGGGTGGCGTGAAGACCCACGCCAAAATTTAGGGCCGTGAAATTGCCGCCGCACGGGGTGGAGGCGAGGCGCGGGGTTGACGTCGGTCATCGGGGTAACGATGGGGGACGTGACTTCCAGGACGGGGGGCGGGGTGCGGGCGACCCCTTGCGGGGAATGTGGGCCAGCGACGCGACGTGCAGATTCGTGAGCATGGGAGCAGTGCCGGGCGAGATCGGGCTGGCTAGTCGGTCATCCTCCGGGTCGGGGCCGCGTGGGGAAGCGGGGGAGGAGGGGTCTGTCGCGATCCCCGTGGCCGAAGAACCACGGTATAGTTAGCGGGTTCGCGCCAAGGACGGTGCATTTCGACCGTGTAGCGACGCCGGCGGCGACCGAATGGTCGGCTGGCGCAGGAGACCCGCATGGCTCTCGATCTCGCCCCACCGATCTCACCCGCGGTCGAGGGCAACCAGCTGCCAGACGCGCAGGGACGCTTTGGCCAGTTCGGTGGGACGTATGCGCCGGAGACCCTGATGCCGGCGATCGCCGAGCTGCGGGAGGCCTATGCCGCGGCGCGACGCGACCCACGCTTTGGCGACCTTCTCGACCGGCTCCTGCGCGACTACGTCGGCCGGCCCACCCCGCTCTACTTTGCACCGAACCTGACGGCGCAGGCTGGCGGGGCGTCGATCTGGCTGAAGCGGGAGGACCTGGCGCACACGGGGGCACACAAGATCAATAACGCGCTCGGCCAGGCGCTTCTGGCGCAACGGATGGGCAAGCGCCGGATCATCGCCGAGACGGGGGCCGGCCAGCACGGAGTCGCCACCGCCACGGTCTGCGCCATGCTCGGGCTTGAGTGCATCGTCTACATGGGGGAGGTCGACATCGCCCGGCAGTCGCCGAATGTCTTCCGGATGAAGCTGCTCGGGGCGGAGGTGCGGCCGGTCTCCGCCGGGTCGCGGACGCTCAAGGACGCGATCAACGAGGCGATTCGCGACTGGGTGACCAACGTCGAGACGACCTACTATCTTCTGGGGACGGTCGCTGGCATGCATCCCTATCCCGTGATGGTCCGCGACTTCCAGTCGGTGATTGGGCGGGAGGCGCGGGCGCAGTGCCTGGACCGGCTCGGCCGGCTACCAGACTCGGTCGTCGCCTGCATCGGGGGCGGCTCGAACGCGATGGGGATATTCCACGCCTTCGTCAATGATCCCGACGTGGAGTTGGTCGGGGTCGAAGCGGGGGGTCGCGGTCTGGCGTCGGGCGAGCATGCGGCGGCGATCGTCGCCGGTCGGGTCGGCGTGTTGCATGGGTCACGTTCCTACGTGCTGCAGGACGATGCCGGCCAGGTGCTGGAAGCCCACTCGATCTCGGCCGGGCTCGATTATCCCGGCGTGGGTCCAGAGCTCGCCTATCTGCACGACACGGGCCGGGCGCGCTATGTGGCGATCACCGACGACGAGGCGATCGCGGCGTTCCAGACCGTCTGCCGGGCGGAGGGAATCATTCCGGCCCTCGAATCCTCCCACGCCGTCGCCTACGCCATGCGGTTGGCGGCGGAACGACCGGCCGATCAGGTGGTGCTCGTGAACCTCTCCGGGCGTGGCGACAAGGATTTGCAGACGGCCGCCGAGGCGCTGGGGGTGGGTCTGTGAGCGCCCATGCCGCCACGTCCTCGATGCAGCAGGCACCCACGACCCAGAGCCCCCTGGCACGAGAGACGGCACTGCCGGTACCAAGCAGGATTGGCGCGGCCTTCGCGGCCGCGAAGGCGGAGGGGCGGACAGCGCTGATCCCGTTCGTGACGGCGGGGTATCCGAATCTGGCGATGACCGAGCAGCTGATCCCGGCACTTGTTCGCGGCGGGGCGGACCTGATCGAGATCGGGGTTCCGTTTTCCGATCCGCTGGCCGACGGCGCGACCGTGCAGCGAGCGAGCCAGGCGGCGCTGGCGAACGGGGTTCGCCTGGCGGACTGCCTGCCGCTCGTGGAGCGGCTGCGAGCGCGGCATGGCGTTCAGGTGCCACTCCTGCTGATGGGGTACTACAACCCGATCCTGCAGTATGGGCCGGACCGCTTCGCCGCTGACGCGGCCGAGGCCGGGGTTGATGGTTTCATCGTTCCCGACCTGCCGACGGAGGAGAGCGACGAGCTGTTGGCGGCGTGCCGCGCCCACGGCCGAGATCTGATCTTCCTGCTGGCGCCGACGTCGACGGAGGCGCGGATCGCCGACGTGGCGGCGCGGGCCAGCGGGTTCGTCTATTGCGTGTCGCTCAGGGGCGTGACTGGCGCGCGCCAGCAATTGCCCGACCTCGAGGAGTATGTGGGCCGTGTCCGGCGGGCGACGAACCTGCCGCTTGCGATCGGGTTCGGGGTCTCGACCGCTGAGCACGTGCGGCAGGTCGGGATGGTAGCCGATGGCGCGGTGGTCGCGAGCGCGCTGATCAACCATCTGGAGCGTCTGCCGGAATCCGAGCAGCCAGCAGCCGCCGAGGCGTTCGTGCGGGCGCTGGGCGAGCCGAGCGGTCGACCAAACGAGGAGTCGAAGAGTGAGGGTTAGGATGGAGCCGGGATCACCGTCGACCGCCACCGACGATACGGTCGTGGCGGGCCAAGGAACGCAGCAACTCCTTGACTCCTCAACGCCTCGCCTCGCCTGCCGGGGTATTCGCGGCGCGACGACGGTGGAGGTCAATACCGCCGAGGAGATTCTGGAGGCAACGACCGATCTCTTGACGGCGCTGATTCTGTTGAACGAGATCGAGCCAGAGGATGTCGCGAGCGCGATCTTCACGACGACGCCGGATTTGACGGCGACGTTCCCGGCGGTGGCGGCCCGGCAGTTGGGTTGGACCGAGGTGCCACTGCTCTGCTCCCACGAGATGCTGGTGCCGGGGGCGCTGGGTCAGGTCGTGCGCATCCTGCTGCATGTCAACACCGTTCGCACGACGAGCGAGATCCGCCATGTGTATCTGAGGGAGGCTCGCGTGTTGCGACCGGACTGGGGCATGGCGGACGAGGACCTGGCGGCTCTGCTGGGCCGGCCCGTCTCGCTGGCGACGCAGCCGGCGCGATGACCGTACGATCAACGCGCCGTCCGGCCGTTTTTCTCGTGTCGACCGCCATCTTTGTGGGAGGTGCCGCGTGATCGTGGTGATGGAGCGGGGAGCGACCCGCGAGCAGGTCAACGACGTGGTGGCCCGCGTCAAGGGGTTGGGGTTGGGGGCGCATCTCTCGGAGGGGGAGGAGCGGACGATCATTGGGGTCGTTGGCGCGCCACTGCCACCGACGCTCGACGAGATGCTGGAGGTCCACGCGGGGGTCGAGCAGGTCGTCCGGGTGACGAAAAAGTACAAGCTGTCCGGTTGGGACTTCCATCCGCAGAAGACGCGGATTCGGATCAGGGACATCGTGATCGGCGGGGATGAGATCACGATCATCGCGGGGCCATGCTCCGTGGAGAGCGAGGAGCAGACCGTCGCGACGGCGAAGGCGGTCAAGGCGGCGGGGGCGACGCTGCTCCGGGGGGGCGCCTACAAGCCGCGGACATCGCCGTACGAGTTTCGCGGTTTGGGCCGGCGGGGGTTGGAGATCCTGGCGCAGGCGCGGGCGGAGACAGGGCTGGCGATTATCACGGAGGTGATGACGCCAGCCGATATCGACGACGTCGCGGAGTTCACCGACGTCTTTCAGATCGGCGCCCGCAACTCCCAGAATTACCTGCTGCTGGAGGAGGTCGGCAAAGCCGGGAAGCCGGTGATGCTGAAGCGGGGTCTGTCGATGTTGCTGGAGGAGTGGCTGCTGGCGGCGGAGTACGTGATGGCGCAGGGGAATCCGGACGTGATTCTCTGCGAGCGCGGCATCCGGACGTTTGAGCAGGCGACGCGCAACACGCTCGACGTCAGCGCCGTGCCGGTGATCCAGGGGATGTCGCACTTGCCGGTCTTCGTCGACCCCAGCCACGCGGCTGGGAAGCGGGCGCTGGTGCCACCGCTGGCGCTGGCGGGGGTAGCGGCGGGGGCCGACGGTCTGATGATCGAGGTCCACCCGAGCCCGGATCACGCGCTCTCGGATGGCGCGCAATCGTTGACGTTCGCGGAGTTCGCGGAGTTGACGCCGCGTCTGGCAGCGGTGGCCGAGGCGGTCGGGCGGCGGCTGCCGGTGCCGGGCGAGATGGCGGCGGTGTAGCGTCCCGTGAGCGGGTACGACCCCAATCGCCTCTGGACAACGTCTGGCGAAGGAGGCGGACATGGCTAGCGAGCCAAAGACGATCGCGGTCGCGCCGGGAAGTGAGATCGATCGGTTGCTGGATGAGGCGGCGCGGACGCCGCTCCGGCTGGTACGAGATGGGGTGCGCTTCCGGCTTGGTCGCGAGGACGAGGACGTCTGGGCCGGGTACGACCCGGAACGGGCGTTGGCAGGCATGCGGGCCGCCGCGGGATCGTGGACGAATCTTGACGCGGAGGCTATGAAGGAGTTTGTCTACCGTGCCCGGGAAGAGGGAACGCGCCCACCCAAGCAGTCGTGCGCTACCTGATCGACACCGACTGGATTATTGATGCTTTGGATGTTGCACCGGACGCCGGTCAGATCCTCGCAACGCTGACGACGGATGGTCTCGCGCGGAACCGGGCGCTGTTGCGGCGCCGGGGCCACCGTATCCCCGATCTCGACCTTCTGATCGCGGCAACGCGCTGGCGCACGACCTGACGCTGGTGACCCGTCACCGGCGGCACGTCGAACGGATACCGGACGTGCGCCTCTATCAGGACTCGTAATTCCGGGCCGACGAGGCGTGCCCTCTCAAGCGTTTCAGGAATGCCGGCAGCCACCTGTCGCCGCCTAGGCTGATCGCACCAGACCCACGATTCAACGCCAGCTAGGGAGTGGGGAGGCGATCAGCGGGCGCGACAGCCTCCCCACTCGCCAGCTCAGTTATCGCGCCGGTCGCGGCGGCAGTGGTCGTGGTGACACTCGCCGGAGCAGCACTGGTGGTTGCGCGCGCACGGATCGCCGTTGCGGATGCATCTTGCCGCGGCGGGCTGGGCGGCGGCCTCCTGGGCGGTGATCCGGGTCAGGGCCAGCCCGAGGGCGCCACCAACGAGGGTCGTCAAGGCGGCTCGTCGCGAGTTACGCGGAGCAAGCGTCCGCGCGAGGTCATCGAATCGGTGCTCGGCCATGCTACTTTCCTCCGTTGACGCACCCCACGCGGCGGTGAGGCGACGCGTTCGTGCGGATTCCTTAGGCGAGAGCGTGTCGTTGCCCCGCCCGTACCAACCAGGGCGTTTCGACCAGTCGCTCACTCCTCCGCAGTGGCGAAATCTGGATCGCGCGGCAGCAGACCACCCTCAGTTGGGAGCGGGCCGGCTCGGGTCGCGAGGGTAACGACATCGCGCCGGTCACGTCGTCCCGATCGTCACTGGCAAGGCAAGCGTGGCACCCGTCGATCGAGGGAACACCGCACTCTGACCCTCGCGGTTACTACGCGCGAGCCCGTCGATCGGATGGCGTCCTGTCCTCGTTGAGGCGGCCGACCGGCCATAATCCAGCATCGTGGGCGCAATCATGGGCGCGGCGGAGGACACCGATACGGCGGGTCAGGGATCGCCGGCCGATCGAGCGTGGGCGAGCCAGAGACCGAGGACGACGCCAAGGAGGCCAAGGCCGGTGGACGGGGCGACCGGCTCGCCGAGGAGGATGGCGCCGGCGGCGGCGGCCGTGACCGGGCTGAGGGCGATGAAAAGGGTGACTCTGGTCGGGGTCGCGTGGGCCAGCGCCCAGAGCCAGAGCGCGTAGCCGAGGCCGCTGCTGACGCCAATGAAGAGCACCACGAGCCAGCCGGCGAGTGTGAAGCGGGGCGGCGTCGCGAATAAGCCTTCTGTGCCGGCGAGGATCGCGAGGAAGCAGACCGAGGCGAGCATCGCCGTCGCGCTGATGGACAGCGTGGGGTATTTTCGCAGGTAGGGCCGGTAGAAGACGCTACAGACGGCGCCACTCAGGGCGCTGCCGAACGCGGCGAGGTCTCCAATCCAGGTGTCGGTCCCACCGCCGGACCGCAGAGCCTGGTCACCGAGGGCAATGCCGACGGCGACGATCGCCAGCAGGACGCCGAGCGTCTTCGCCGGGGTAAGTGCCTCCAATTTGAGGGCCGAGGCGAGGAGCATCGTCAGCAGCGGCATGGTTGCGAAGATCAGGGCGGCGCGGGCAGAGGGGATGTACCGCAGCGCTTGGTTGAGCAGCACGACCAGGACGCCGAACTGGGTTATCCCGAGCGCGCAGATGGGCACGAGGTCGCGACGCTCGAAACGGGGGCGAGGAGCGCGGAGGAGGAGCGGCAGGAGACAGCAGCAGCCGACCAGGTAGCGGAGAAACGCGAGCGTGACCGGGGTGGTCTGGTAGACGACGAACCGGGTGGCGACGATGGTGCAGCCGACGAGGATACCGGTGGTGGTGCCAGCGACGGCGGGCAGGCGGCCCGGGTGGCGCGATAGCGCCAGCGATGAGCCATGGCTGGCGCCACGACCGGCAAGGCGAGTAACCGATAGCAGTGGGATTGGACGCACGCGCGAAGGCGAGGCAGCGCGCGGGTTCTTCGCCCGGTGGCTCACAGGTCCAGTTCCCACGTCTCACCGATCAGGTCGTGGCCGAAGCTGTGATGCGGTTCCTGGTGAACCAGGCGATACCCGGCCCTCTCGTAGATGTGGCGGGCCGCGTGGAGGACGTCGTTTGTCCAGAGGGTGATGGTCTGGTAACCAGCGATCCGGGCGAACCGCTCGCACTCCGCGACCAAGCGGGCGCCGATGCCCAAGCCACGGGCTCCCGGCTCGACGAGGAGGAGACGGAGCTTGGCGACCTCCGACGACTGCTGGACGAGCAGCACGGAGCCGACAATGGCGCCGTCACGCTCGGCGATCCAACAGCGCTCGCGTTTGGGGTCGTGTTTCTCGATGAAACCAGCGACGATGGTCGCGACGAGGGCCTCGAAGTGTTCGTCCCATGCGTATTCCTCGGCGTAGAGCACGCCATGACGATGAACGACCCATCCCAAATCGCCTGGATAAGGAGAGCGGAGGAGATAGGGCACTCTCGGTTCGGGTGTGGCACCCAGGAGGTCCTCGATGGTGTGCATGGCCGCGAGCAGCCGGTTTTGGGTCGCTGGGGAAAGGCCGTCGAGCAAGACGCCGATGTCGTGGTGCGATCGGGCGTGGAGGGGGGCAAAGACCTCGCGCCCTTGCTCAGTCAGGGATAGGAGTCGCCGGCGCCCATCGGTAGCAGAGGGCACCGCGGCGATGAGGCCCTGTTTCTTGAAGCCGCGGATGATGCGGCTGAGATAGCCGGCATCTAAGCCGAGATCCCGAACAAGATCGCTGGCGGTCGTGTGCTGACGATGCGCGAGCTCGTAGAGGACACGGACCTCTGCCAGAGAAAACGGGCTGTCGAGATAGCCTTCCTGGAGGACACCGATCTGGCGGGTGTAGAAGCGATTGAAGCGGCGGACAGCGGCCACGCGCTGATCCCGGTCGGTCTCGGTCATCGGAGGCCCTCGCTTTCCTGTTAACGTGTATTCTATGTCATAGTCAAAAAATTAGATGCTTCTGTCAACTATGTAGACGGAAGGGTGAGGAAGGGGGCGCTCATGCGAGGGAGTGGATCGAGCTGCAATCTGAGAAGATCGCGGCCATCATCCCGGCAGCGAGGAGGCAGGCATGGAGACGGGTGTGTCATGGAGGGGCGATTCTGCCCTCTATCGCATGTAGAGTAGTGACGGACCACCTGGGGGACGGGAAGAGCGCGGCCGCGCGTGGTGGCGTCGGGAGCGATTGACGGGGGGCGCAATGGAGCGGCGAGAGATGACGCTAGCGACGTTTTACAGCGGTTGGGGCGAGTACCAGGCGATGCTCATCGACGCGATCGCCCCGTTGTCGGCGGAGCAGCTCGCGCTGCGGGCTGGGCCGGCGCTACGGCCGGTCTGGCTGCTGGCGGCACATATCGTCGCGGCACGGGTCTGGTGGTTTCAGGGGTGGATGGGCGAGGGCGATGCGACGCTGGCGGAGCTCGACCCGTGGGATGACGATGACGCTCCTCCGCGCGCGGCAACTGAGTTGGTCGACGGACTGGAGCGGACGGGAAGGATGATCACCGGCTGTCTCGGTCGCTGGACGCCCGCGATGCTGGATGACCCGTTCGTGCGCCAGCGCGGCGGGGCCAGCGAGACGGAAACCCGGGGCTGGATCGTTTGGCATGTGATGGAGCACGATCTCCATCATGGAGGCGAGCTCTTCCTCACCCTGGGTCTCCACGGCCTGCCGACGCCGGACATGTAAGGTTCCGCGGCGATGTGCCGGGGCGTGGACGTGGGTGCCCGCGATCGCTGGTGGCCCTCCTCTTCACTGGTGTCCGCGCTCGCGACGAGTCCTCCCCTATCGCCGAACTTCCCGCGACGCAGAAAAGCCCATGCCGCTAAAGCCGAGCTTTATGAAAAGTAACGGGGTGTTGCGCCAGCACAATTGAGGGGAGGCGGCGTGAAGCCTATTGACACGAGGGCATCGGCGTGATACAGATACTAGGCAGGGTAGACCGCGCGTGCGGCGCTGCCCGCGGTCGAATGACAAGGTCGCCCCTCACGAAGCGCCGGCGGGCGCGGTCCACAGCAACGGGCAATGGGCGGCCGACGGCAGAGCGACAGCAACGGGAACGACTGATGGCGATGGATATGAACGCACACCGGAAAGGAGGGACGACCATGGTCAAGCTGACCCACCGTTGGAGCGGTTGCGGTTCTGTGGCTGCGATCGTCCCCGCCTGCCCGCGGGAGGAGCTCGTCCGTCGTCGGTGACGCTTTGGCGTCCGAGCGACGCAGATCGTAGCTTCCGCACCCGGGTCGGCAATCGACCCGGGTTTCTTTTTGCTCACTTCCGGTCGGGTTGCCGCTCATCCTACGCCGGCAGGATGAACGGATGAGGCGGCCACCAGCAGGTTGACGCGACGGCGCGGCGCCACGTGAACCGAGTTCCTTGAGAGGAGGTGACCCGATGCCCACCAGCAACCACACCAACGATCGGCCAACGCCGATCTCGACCCGAAGACCGTTTGTACGAGGAGTCAATCAGACGATGCATCTTACCGTTGTACCCACCACGTCCGGCGCCCGGGGCGCCGACATTGAGCATCAGCGCATGACGAAACGGGCCTTCGGGTCCACCATGCCCAGGGAGCATACCGCTATGTACTCCGTGCATCAGGGGCCGAGCTTGCCCCATCTCTACGCCGAGGCGCGCCGGCAGGAACTGCTGACCGAGGCCGAGCAGGCACGGCGGGTGAGCCAACTCGCGCCGCGTAGCGTGTCTCGCCGATTTAGCGTCGCCAGCGCCGTGGCTATGGTGCGGCGTCAGGTTGGCAGCGCCCTCGTCCGCGCCGGTGAGCGCGTTCAGGGTGTCGGCGGCGAACCCGCGCGCGATGCCCTGCCGAGCATCGGTACCCTTCGCGCCGCGCGTTGAGACCACGCGGCACGGAGGATCATCGCGAACCGGTAGGCAGGGCGACGCCCAAGCGATTCGCCCGGTTGGGGAGCCGCGATGCAGCAATCACCCCGATTCTTGACCTTCCCGCCGGCGCCCGCGATCCGCTCTCGCGAGTGGATCGGGCGGCGCCGGCGGGGAGATCGATGACAAGAGGAGCGTGACAATGGTCGAGACGATCCCGGTGAGCGGCGTGGGGAGCGGTGACGCCGGCGTCGACGCCGGCGTCACCAAGGTCAACGGTGCCCGGCTCTACCGCGAGGTACGCGGTGACGGCCACCCACTCGTCCTCCTTCACGCAGGTATCGCTGACGGCAGGATGTGGGACGACCAGGTCGCCGTGTTTGCCGAGCGCTACACCGTGATCCGGTTCGACGCGCGAGGGTTTGGCCGCTCCAGCGCGGCAAGGGGAAGCTTTTCGCCGGCGGCCGATCTCTCGGCTCTGCTGGCCAAGCTCGGGATCGAGCGGGCGCACCTGGTAGGTTTGTCAATGGGAGGGTCGCTGGCGATCGACGTCGCGATCGCGCACCCGGAACTGGTCTCGGCCTTAGTGGTGGCTTCCGCCCTCCCGAACGGTATTGCGCCGTCGAAGGCGCTGCGTGACGGATGGACGGCGGTTGACGCGGCGATCGTCGCCGGTGATCTGGCTGGGGCGGTCGAAGCTGAGCTGAGGATGTGGGTCGACGGGCCAGCCAGGCCAGCCGGCCAGGTGAACGCCGCGGTCCGGGAGCGGGTGCGTGAGATGGACCTGCCGCTCCTGGCGGGGTCCGATGACGGCGATTCGCAAGCGCTCGACCCGCCGGCCGTGGAACGACTCGGAGCGATCCGGGCGCCGACCTTGGTCATGACCGGGGACGCCGATCAGCCCGACGTTCTGGCTGGGGCGGATCTGCTGACGCGGGAGATTCCGGGGGCGCGCCGGGTGATGATCCCCGAGGCGGCGCACATGGTCAATATGGAACGCCCCGACGAGTTCAACCGGTTAGTGTTGGATTTTCTGGCAGAAGCGGACAGGTCTGGATCGGAGGCGGCGCCCAGAGCGTCGTCGGCTCTGCCGCGATCCTAGGGATTGCGGCGCAGGCTTGGCGAACCGTCGCGGTCGCCAGCCAGAGAGCCAGGTATTCGCGACCGACACCACCTATGTTGAGGTCGTGGGCGATGACCAGGAGGCGGAGAGGCGGCAACCACGCGACGGGAGAAGGCGTCCGGTGAACAAAGGCGGACCGTATCGCGTCGTGCGCGATGAACAGCCTCGATCCGCCGATCTCGCGGCGGTCCGGGACGGCCTGACGACGTTTAACCGGCGGCACGTCGGCGACGATCAGTACCAGTCGCTGGCGATCTTTCTGCGCGACGCGGAAGGTGGCGTCGCCGGCGGGCTGCTCGGCAGCACCTTCTCGGGTTGGCTCTACGTCAACTGGCTCTGGGTGGCGGAGGAGGTGCGAGGCCAGGGCTACGGAACACGGTTGCTCGAGGAAGCCGAGCGGGAGGCGATCCGGCGCGGCTGCGAGGGGGCGTTCCTCGACACCCATGACTTCCAGGCGCCGGCCTTTTATCAGGCCCGTGGCTACGACATCTTCGGCGAACTGCGCGACTTTCCGCGGGGACACAGCCGGTTCTTTCTGCGTAAACGGCTGGTGGCATCGGGAATCACGGACAGCGACGAGGAGCCGGAGCAGGGCTCGTAGGAAGCCCGCCGGGTTCGCTTACCAGCACCATCGCCAGGCTTGGCGCGTGCTTCAGGAGGGAGCCGGGCCGTGATCGGGGCATTCCCGGCCGCACGTTCCTCGCTCTTGTCTCAGGGTCACGGCCATGGTATGCTCGGACGTAGCCGTACGTACACTACCCGCCGGCATGTGACGCCGCTGGACGAGGGCACCCCATCGATGGCCCGAAGTACCCGCATCATCGCGTTCTTCAATCAGAAGGGCGGCACGGCGAAGACCACCAGCACGCTCAACGTGGCGGCGGCGCTGGCCGAGCGCGGGCGGCGCGTGCTCGCGCTCGACATGGACCCGCAAGCCAGCCTGACGATGGCGATCGGGGTCGACGTCGCCACCCTGGAGCGGTCGATCTACGATCTCCTTCTCGAGGACGGGCTCGACGTTGAGGCCGTCGCCAGACCGACAACGATCCCCGGAGTGACGCTCGTCCCCTCGCATCCCGACCTCGCGGCGGCCGAGCTCGAGCTGCTCAACGTCCTTGAGCGGGAGCGGCAGCTCGACTACCGGCTGCGGGCGGCCAACCTCACGGCATACGATTATGTCTTGATCGACTCGCCACCGGCGCTCAACGTGCTCTCGGTGAATATCCTCGTCGCCACCGGTGAGCTGGTCGTGCCGATCGAGCCGCACCCGCTGTCGTTGATGGTCTTGCGGCGGCTCTTCGATACGGTCGAACGTATCCGGCGACTGAATCCGGATTTGCGGGTTCTTGGCTTTCTTCCAACCAAGGTCCATCACTCCTCGCGGTTGGCCGCTGACATGCTAGCGACCCTGGCGGAGGAGTTTGCCGATCTGGCGCTGTTGCCGGCCGTGCCCCTCTCGGTCAAAGGCGCGGAGTCGGCGGCGGAGCGGACGAGTATCCTGGAGTACATGCCGCGCTCACCGGTTGCCGCGGCCTACCGCGACGTCGGCGTCTGGCTCGAGACGCACGGCGCGGTGAGCGTCTCCGCGGTCAGCGCCGCCGGCGCCGGGAGGACTCCGCTCCATGTCTAGCGCGCTCTCCAGCCCCGCCGAGATGTCGCCGCCCGCCGCCGGCAAACCCCGGCGCCGGTTCACGGTCGACGCCCTCTTTACCGACCACCGGCCGCAGGCGGTCGGTGTCGCCGATCTGGCAACCGCAAAGGAGATCCGGCTCGACCGGATCAAGCCTGACCCGGACCAGCCGCGCCATACCTTCGACCCAGCGAAGCTCGATGAGCTGGCCGAAAGCATCCGGCGCGAAGGGGTGCTGCAGCCGATCGCGGTGCGGTACGACGACGCGCGCGACGTCTACGTCGTGGTGCATGGCGAGCGACGCTGGCGGGCCGCGAGCACGGCGGGACTGTCGACGATTCCGGCGATTGTCCGCGAGGTGCCGGAGGAGCGGCGGCTGATCCAGCAACTGATGGAGAACATCGTCCGCGACGATCTGAACGCGGTCGACCGGGCGGCGGCCTTGCGCGTTCTCAAGACGCAGCTGAACGACGCGCCATGGGAGGCGGTGGCAGAGGCGGTCGGCATTCGTCGAAGCCGCCTCTTCCAGTTGCTCGGGACGGAGAAATTGCCCGACGCGGCGCGGGAAGACATTCGGGCCGGGCGCCTCAGCGAGAAGCAGAGCCGGGCGCTGCAGGGTCTGCCACCTGGTCACCAGGAAGCGCTGCGGGCGGTAATTGTCGCCGACGATGTTCCGGCCGAAGAGGCGCTGCGGCTAGCCCGCGCCCTGCGAGCCGAGCGCCTGCCAGACGACGCCGGGGAGGCTGCCTCCGCGCTCGTCCGGTTGCGCGCCGGCTTCGGTGATCCTGTCCCTGCCGACGCGGCGGCGGGAGACGCGGCAACCATGCTGCTGGCGGCGCTGGCCGCCGCCGCTGACGGCTCGAAGGCCGACCGCGCCGCGCTGGTCCGCGCCGCGGACGCGGCGAGCGCCCCGCACTACGACCCAGCGCGTTTGCAGGCGGAGATTCTCGCCCTGGCGCGCAGCCTGGCGAGGGCTCCGGCAGCCGAGGTTCGAGCCGGGGGGAGCGCGTACGCCTCGCTGGCGGCCCTGTCTGGCGCGCTCGACGCGCTCCTTGTCGGAGGGTAGGGGACACCGCGGCCTCACATCCGAGAGGGCGGGGTCCCGGTCGCGACAGCAAAGCGGGGAGAAGTGGATGCCAAGCATCCGCCCGCGAGGCACGTCTGTGGAACGGAACGTGCATATTGCATGGACCGGAACTGGGTCTGAATGAAGCGGCGAGCGGAACTGACACGCGCGGCCTCCACGAGCCGGCTCAGACGACAGCGCGGTAGCTGATCTCCAGGCGAGAAGAAAGGAATGAAGGCATGGCAACGTCGCTCCGAGGACGGACCGGCGGTTTGGGGAACGCGGTGACGGCGTTCGCCTTGGTGCTGGCGGCACTGGTAGCGGTGATGGCGCCGCAGGGACGCGCCGCGGGGGCCCAGGAGAACGTCGAGACGAACGCGACGATCCGCGTCGTCCATGCCTCACCTGGCGCACCGAAGGTGGATTTCCTGATTGATGGTCAGCCACTCGCCCAGGGCGTGAGCTATGGGAGCGCGACGGACTACGTGCCGCTGAGCGCCGACAAGCACAAGATTCAGGTGGTGCCCACAGGCCAGACGGCCGACGACGCCGTCATCGAGCAAGATTTGGACGCGGACAAAGGGAAAGCCTACATCTTTATTGCCGAAGGTCCGCTGAAGGATATTGAGGGGAAGGTTTACGAGGTTGACCTGGACGCCATCGACCAGGGCAAGGCGCGGGCGCGCGTCATCCACGCCTCGGCGGACGCCGGCAAGGTGGACGTGGCCGTGACCGGAGGCGACACCCTGTTCAAGGGCGCGGAGTTCGGCAAGGCGACGGACTACAACGATATCGATCCCGGCACCCTCAGTCTCGATATTCGCGGCGATGGCGACCGGGTGCTGGCGACAGTGCCGGACGTGACCATTCAGGCGGGCAGGGTCTACGACATCATTGCCTATGGTCAGAAGAGCGATCAGAGCGTGCGCGTGCTGCCACTGGTGACCAATGTGTCGCGGCCCTGCGCGGACGTTCTGGGGCTCAAAGGCAGCCCGGATGACGCCTGCGTGCGGATCGTCCATGCCGTGGCCGATGGACCGAGCGTCGACGTCTACATCAACGACTCGCCGCTGGCCCAGGGCGTGGGATTTGGCACGGCGACGGATTACGTCAACCTCCCGGCCGGCGACAAGCGGAAGGTGCGGTTGACGGCGGCGGGAAGCTCGGCCGACGACTCCATCCTCGACACCGACATCGATCTGAAGGCGGGTCAGGCCTACCAGATTATCGCGACAGGAACCAAAGACGACATCAAGGCGACCGTCAGCGAAGTGGACCTGGCGCCCGTCCCGGAGGATCAGGCGCGCCTGCGGGTCGTCCACGCCTCACCCGACGCGGGGAAGGTGGACGTGGGGGTCGCGGATGGACCGACGATCTTCAAGGGGGTCGAGTTCCGCGATGCCAGCGACTACGCGGTGGTTGACGCGGGCGCGTACACACTGCAACTGCACCCGGCGGGCGAGGATACGGTGACGCAGAAGACCGATGTCGAACTGAAAGCGGGGACGACCTACGACGTCATCGCGCTCGGTCGGACCGACGACGGTTCGCTCAAACTGGTGGTTCTGGAATCGAAGGCATCCGTCCGCGAAGGATCGGTGGCGACGCCAGGCGCGGCGACGATGACGACGCCGGGCGCAATCGGGACCGTCAATCCTGTCGGGACGCCAGGTCCCGGCGCCAACACAGACGCGTTGGAGCAGAGCGAGTCATCGGCGGAGACGGTTGTGGCGGGCGAAACGGTGACGCCAACGCCGCTCCCGTAGCGGATTGAGTGCCGCGCTGCCGCGCGGCCGCGCGGCAGCGGTCAGGCTTGACCGCGACGATAGGATGAACGACGGAGCCGTCCCGCTGGGGGACGGCTCCGTTGGCGTTGGCGGTTTTTTGAGAAGGGGGTCGCAGATTACCAATCTCGTGGGCCGTCGAGACTGGTCCGGGAGTCGAATCCGAAGCGGAGGGCGATCAGATCGAGGACGACGAACGCGAGGATGAAGAGGGCGAGACCGACCAGCGGATTGTCCATGATGTTACCTGCTTTCGCGACCGTGATGTTGGCGAAACAGCGACGATGGAGGAGCTACGGTCGGCGGGGACCGCCGTAGATCAGCTTCAGCCCTTCCCAGCGGGCGCGATCGATGTCGATCGCGCCGTGCCGCGAGAGGTTGGCGAGCTCGGCGTCGGAGGCACCGAGCGGAATCATGTCCGTCAGCCCGGAGGGCGGGGCAGCAATCAGGGAGAAGGTGAAGATCAACCGGCGGCGTCCAAAGGGAATGGTCATGAATCTTCTCCTCAACAAGACCCGGCTGGCGGACCTTGTGGCGTGCGGCGTCGTGTGGGGCTCGCCCTCGGTCCAGATTACCGGCGAGCACCGTTCAGATGATTAGCGAACCCTTGTCTTTCCCCGCCCGCGTGACCGAGCCGGCGTTCCGGCCACACGATCGGTTCTGCTTGTATGACGCGCGAGGCGGCGCTGTGTGAGATCGGCAGTCATGGCGTCGCACATCTGGTAGGCTTGGCACGATGGGGTGTACGTTCAGGCACGACGCCGCGTTGCGGCGAAGGGTCGTGGAGGGTCAGGCATCGATGCGATCGGCGCGAAGCAGGCACGGGAGAGCGGGGGACAATGCCGGAACGAGCGACGGACGACGATCCGTGCTGGCTGACCGCCGCCGGCTGACCCTGGCGGTGGTCGTGGCGCTGCCTCTATTGCTGGCGAGCTGCGGGCAGAAGGGGCAACCGCCGGCGGCGACCCCAGCGGCAGCAACCGTTCGGTCCGGAGCTGCAGGGCAGACTCCGCCGCCGGCATCAATGGCAGCTTCAGCGGCCGCTGGCGCGCTGGCCGGCTCCCAAACGGGAGCGCCCCAGACGCTGGGGGAACTGGCCGATCGGATCGATGGCGCGTGGGGCAGCGTGCGGAGCTTCCGATCGGTCTTCGTCGCTGACCCAAGCGGAGAATCGGTTTCCCCCGCGTCGCCGGGCGCTATGGCGTCCCCGGTCGCCTCGCCGGGGGCGGAGACGGGATTCACGGTGACGCGGGAGGTGATCCTGCCCGATCGTCAGCGACAGATCGAGCGGATCAACGGCGCGGTCGTGTCCGAGGCGATCGTGGTGGGCAATCGGGCGTTCGTGCGGGGCGCGACCGCGCGCAGGCTGCATCCGGGGGTAGCGGAAACGGCGTGGGTCGAGGTCGATCTAGCATCAGTCAAGCCAATCGCGGGAACGGATCCGCTGCTGGCGCGGCTGGCCGCTCCGGTCGTGTCACCAACTCGAGGCGTGCCACCAAACTTGCGACCGCAGAAGCTGCGGGCACTCGGGAACGTGACGGTGGGCGGGAGGACGTGCCAAGCCTACGGCGCCGCGACCACCACCCAAATTGGGGGCAGGGTCGATCTAACGTTCGCGATCAGCGCCGATGGGCTCCCCTGCTTCGTCGAGAGCCGATCCGGGGGAACCGGGGGGCGCGAGACCTTCGCGGCCTACAACCTGCCGCTGACGATCGAGGCTCCGGCGGTGAGCGTGCCGGCAGGCTCCCCGGCGATGGCGACGCCGGTCGGGCGGGATTGATTCGCCGCCCGCGCGGCGGCACCGGCTCGTGGCTTCTCTCGGCGCGGGTCGAGGGATGATCCGGCTGTGTCCCGCTCGCGGTGCGCCGACACTCGAGACGGCAACTTGGGATGAGCAGCCATACGATCTGGGAGACGGATTGTTGAGGCTCACGCGCGCTGGCGTGACCGAGCCGTATCAGGGCGATGTCGAGGGTTCGGGGACGACGATTGTGATGCCTGACTCCGGACGCGGGGACCTGCCAGGACCGCGAGGCGAGGGTGGCTTCGTGTCCCACCACGAGCGACACGCCTCCTTCACGCTCACCTACGAGCGCGCGTGACGGGGCGGCGAAACTAGGAGGAGACCGAGGATTTGGGCATGACCACTTACGACCTGTACCTCGAATCGGGACCACGGCGGCGGAAAACTATGGTTCACGCGCTCGATCTGCTGGGTTGCGTGGCGGTCGGGCCGACGACCGAGGAGGCGATCGCGGCGACGCCGGAGGCGATCCGCGCGTACCGCCGCTTCCTGCATCGGCACGGCGAACCGATCGATCGCCAAGCGCCGGTGGCGACGCGGGTCGTCGATCATGTGACGGAGGGAGACTGGCTGGGCAACGGCTCGCCGTATCTGATCTTTGGACCGGACTTCGAGGCGGTGACAGACGCGGAGGTGGTTCTCTTTCTCCATCGCTTTCGATCACTCTGCGAGGAATTGGCGGCCTGGGCCGAGACGCGAACAGACGCGCAATTGGATGCGGCGCTGGCGGCGGGAGGTCGTCCGGCGAGGGCAATCCTTCTGCACGTCCTCGGTGCCCAGGGCGCCTATCTGGCGGCGGCCTTGGGGGGAGCGCCGGGGTTCTCCAAGCTCCATGCCGCGGCGACCCGAGGCGAGGTTGGCTTGGCGGAGGCGCTGCGGCGGACCGGAGTGATGGCGACGGAGCGGGCCCAAGCCACCTCCCCGGAGGAGCGGACGGCGGTGCGCGAGCTACCCGCCGGACCGAGAACGCTGCGCAAGGCGTTGCGGCGGATGCTGGAGCATGACTGGGAGCATCTCGCGGAGCTGGCCAGGCGGCCGGGTGGGCCAGAGTTGTAGGGTCTGGGTATGGCACAGTGCGCGCCTTGTGGTCGAGTGCGACCGCGATGGTGAAGAACGAGACCCGTTTACCGTTGCCGCGCCTTTCCAGGCAGCAAGTCTATGAAGAGGGCATGATCGGACGAGAGCCGGCATTGACGGGTACTGCCGCCGCTCCGACAATGGGGATCACGAGTGGGATTCCCCGCTGTCACGGTGTGGGTTCAAGCAGGGCGGGGACTGGTGACGGCGATCGACTTGGGGGCGGTGGCGCCGGTCTCCCGGGCGCACGGAGGGGACACGATTCCGTTCACGGCGGCCGATCTCGGTTTCGAGAGGTGTCCGGGCGGGGGCTGGTGGAAGCGGCTGGGTGACCGAAGCGTCGAGTTCCGTCCGTTGCGGCGGGTGCCGGAGCTGCTCGGCGTCGAGGCGCTGCAGCGCGAGGTGTTTGGCGTCACCGATCGGGACCTCGCGGCCGCGAGTCAGCTGGTGGTGGTGCCGGAAACGGGCGGCGAGGTGATCGGCGCATTTGTTGGAGCGGCGGACGCTGGGAAGGGGGCGGACAGCGATCCGGCGCTGGTGGACGAGGTGTTGGCTGGCTACGTCATCGGTTGGGGCGGGTTCGTCGAGGGGCGACCGCGTCTGGTGTCGGACATGCTCGGAGTCCGCGGCGACGCGCGAAATCTCGGCCTGGGAGCGGAGCTGAAGAAGCTCCAGGCGGTGGTGGCGCTGGAGCGCGGGTTTGGAGAGATCGTCTGGACCGTCGATCCGCTGCGGGCGGCGAACGCGCGCCTCAATTTCGAGAAATTGGGGGCGATCGCGGATCGCTACGAGGAGGACCGCTACGGGGCTGGCTACGGAGCCGGGCTCTACGGCGGGTTGCCGACCGACCGTCTGCACGTCACCTGGGACCTCAGGACGCGGCGTGTTGAAGATCGACTGCGCGGTCGGACGCACGCTACCACGCGAGAGCAGATCGCCGATCTCCAACCGTACGACGCGGCGATCGAACAGGGTAGCGCGGTCGTCTTTCTCCCGGCGGACATCGACCGCCTGATCGGCAGCGACCCGGCGGGCGCACGCGAGTGGCGGTTCGTGCTGCGGGAGACGCTGCGGCACGCCTTCGACCGTGGGTACGCGATCACCGGCTTCGTCGCCGGCGTCGATGAGACGGGTGGCCGAGCCGCGTACGTGATCGAGCGGAGGTCTCCAGAGGTTTGATTTTTCGACAATGGGCGGGGTCCGCGTGTGGGAAGGCGGGCAACGACGCGGGGTCGATCCGATAGCCGGCGGGGACGCTCATCATCTTGAGGCGAGGGAGGCGTGTCGTGAGCGAATGGCGCGGCACCGCGAAGCGCGGCGGCGTTTGCCTGGCGATGCGGCGAAAGGCGGTGATCGCCGGTGGATAACGATTTCACCATCACCAGCATTGAGGTTGTCCCGGTACGGCTGCCACTGCGCGAGCCGTTCGTGATCTCGTATGCGACGTACCCCGACGTGGCGACGGTGCTGGTCCGGGTGACGACCGCCGGCGGTCTCGTTGGTTGGGGCGAGGCGACACCCGATCCGAATGTGACCGGGGAGACATTCCACGGCACGGTGGAGACGCTGCGCCACGACCTGGCGCCGGCCCTGATCGACCACGACGCGCGGAACCGGGAGGCGGCGCTGCGGAGTCTGGATGCTCGGGTCGAAGGGGTACCCGCGGCCAAGGCGGCGCTCGACATCGCCCTCCACGATCTGGTCGGCCGGGCGCTGGGGGTACCTGTTTGGCTGTTGCTGGGCGGTCGCGGGAAGCGGCATCTGCCGATTTCGCGCGTCGTGAGCATGGGAGCGCCGGCGGCGATGGCCGAGGCCGCCAGTCGGCACGTCGCGGCCGGCTTCCGGACGGTCAAGGCGAAGGTTGGAGACCCCGCGGACCCCCGGCTCGACGCGCGGCGGCTGGCCGCGGTGCGGGAGGCGGTTGGCCCGGAGATCGAGATCAAGGTCGACGTCAACCAGGGGTGGCGGACGGCGGGGGTCGCGATCGCCGCGATCCGTGAGGCGGCGGCGAGCCGGCCAGCGTACATCGAGCAGCCGGTCGCGTGGTGGGATCTGGAGGGGCTGGCCGAGGTGCGCCGCCAAACCGGGGCGATGATCATGGTGGACGAGGGGTGCCATGGACCACGGGACATAGCGCGGGTCGTGGCACTGCGGGCGGCCGATCTGGTCAACATCAAGCTGATGAAGTGCGGGGGCTTGGTGAACGCGATCAAGCTGAACGCGATCGCCGAAACGGCGGGGATCGCCGCCCAGGTGGGGACGATGGTCGAAAGCTCGATTGCATCGGCGGCGGGCCTGCAACTCGCCCTGGCGCTGGACAACGTTCGGACGGTGGAGATGGGCGGTCCATTGATGCTGACCGAGGACATCGGCAACCTGCGGGGATGCTACGACCGCGATCGAATTACGCTCAGTGACCGGCCAGGTCTGGGGATCGAGGTCGATGAGGGAGCGGTTCGGCGGTTCAGCGAGGCGTGGTGGAAGGTGACCGCCTAGCGGCCGACCGTGTCGAGCAGAGGCGACGGCAGTTCCGCTTAGCCGCCAAGTGCCTCGTGTTTTGTGGGCGCGTCTCGCGGGGCCGCGGCGGCCAGGTCACCGTTCGCGGATTCGGGAGGGAGGGCGGGCAAGCGAACGGTGAAGGCACTGCCGGCACCGGGAGCGCTCGTCACGGAAATATCGCCGCCGTGGGTGCGGGCGATCGCCTGGGCGATCGCGAGCCCGAGTCCCGCGCCACCGGTGGCGCGGGTCCGCGCGCCATCCGCGCGGTAGAAGCGCTCGAAGATGTGAGGGAGGTGCTCGGGGGCGATGCCTTCACCGGTATCGCGGACGACGAGGGTTGCCTGGGAGGGATGAGGGCGGTCGATCGCGAGGGTCACATGGCCGTTGGGGGGCGTGTGGCGGAGAGCGTTGTCAAGCAGAATCACGATCAACTGATACAACTGGTCGGCATCGCCAAGGAGCGCGACTGGCCCCTGCCCTCGCAGCTCCAGGATCTGACCGGCGGCGAGCGATCGAGCCGTCTCTAGGGCGTCTTGAGCGACCCGGTCGAGGCGGACTGGCTCGAATCGGTCCAACCCCGCTGCGGCATCGGTGCGCGCAAGCTGGAGGAGCTCGTCTAGGAGGCGGCCCATGCGGGCGGCGCCGCGGCGGATGCCATCCAGGCCGGCGGCGAGCTCCTGGCCGTTGACGGACTGTCCGGCGGCGACCTGCTGGATGAGGACGTCGACGTTGCTCCGAATCGCGGTCAACGGCGTTCGGAGCTCGTGCGAGGCGTCGGCGACGAGCCGGCGCTGGGTGGCGAAGGCGGCCTCAAGGCGGTCGAGCATGGCATTGAAGGCGGTGGCGAGGCGGGCGATCTCGTCGCCGGTCGGGGGCACCGCCAGGCGGGTCGTCAAGGCGGCGGTCGATTCGGCTTCGCTGGCGATGGCGCTGGCGGTGGCCGTCAGACGGTCGACGGGCCGGAGCGCACTGTTTGCCAGGAGCCAACCGCCGACGGCCGCCAGGGCAACACCGATGACGGACGCCGCGAGAAGAATCTGCTGGAGGCGGGCCATGGTGCGATCCAGCGGCAGGAACGACTCACCAACGATCACGGCGCCGACGATGCGGCGGCCGTCGGCGCTGGTCAGAATCAGCGGGTCGCGCACCGTTCGCAGCTCCGTGCCGGCGACCTGTGCGGTGCGGAAGGCGGGATGAGGATCGTCTGGCGAGACGGAGGCCGCCGGTAAGACTTGGTCTTCGAGACCGCTCGACCCAACGCGGACGGTGTTGTTGGCGTCGACGACCTGGATCAGCAAGCCGGGGAAGGCGATGGGATCGAGTGCGGGAAATCGGAGCGAGAGCTGATTCGGAAAGCCGGGCTGGACCCGGACCCGGTCGACGATGACGTTGGCGGTCGTCAGGAGCCGGTGATCGAGGTCGGTCCGGAGCTCGCGTTCCAGCAACGCCCGGATGGAGAAGACCGCGCCGAGGAGAACGGCGGCGAGGAGGAGGGTGTACCACGCGGTGAGGCGGAACCGGATCGAGCCGCGCACGGCCGCGAGGCGCGCCATCACGGATCATCGTCCCGGGGGACGCGCAACGCGTACCCGACGCCACGGACGGTGTGGATGAGACGGGGAGCGCCGCCGGCTTCGAGGGCGCGGCGGAGGGCAGCCATCGCGACCTCCAGCACATTGGACTCGCCGAAATAATCGGTCCAAAAACGGTCCATCAAGATGGAGCGTGAAAGGACCTGGTTCGGGTGTTGGAGGAGCAGCGCCAGGAGATCGAACTCGCGCGTCGTCAGCGGGACGAGGCGTCCGCGGCGGGCGACGGTTCGACTGCTGGGATCGAGCGTGACGTCGGCGAATTGGAGGACACCACTCGGCGCTGACCCATCGGCAGCATGGGCGCGACGGAGCAGGACGTTGATCCGGGCGACGAGCTCTTCAAAGGCAAACGGTTTGATGAGGTAGTCGTCGGCACCCGCTTCCAAACCGACGACGCGATCCGGCACGGCGTCGCGAGCGGTCAGCATGAGGATGGGGAGGGGCGGGCGATCGGCCTCCGCCTCGCTGGCGCGAATCCGGCGGCAGACCTCAAGTCCATCGACATCAGGGAGCATAATGTCGAGGACGACGACCGCTGGCGGGTTGATTTGGACCTCAGTCAAGGCGGCACGGCCATCCGTCACCAGGTCGACCGCGAAGCCGGCGAACAGCAAGCCCCGCCGGACGGCATCGGCGATGTCGGGGTCATCTTCAACCACAAGTACCCGCTCGCGTGCGGCCCGCGTCGGGGCAGGGCGTCTGGCGAGGTGGTTCACGGTCTCATCCGCCAGTGTCACGGCAATCCCCCAATCGTTCGACGACATCGTAATCCACCCGTCGATTCGCCGGCAGCCGGGGCAGGAGCAGACGGCGGGAGCGTGCGACGGGCGCCCTGGTTGGGGCGCCCGTCGTGAAAGAAGGAAGGAACGGAGAAGTGAACGGCTTGGGAGGTATCGTCCCGGGGAAGCGGGTTACTGGCTCTCGGTGGGCCGGGTGCCAAGGGTGACGTCGATCTTCTGGTCGGTGCCACCGCGGTTGACGGTCAGGCTGACTTTATCGCCCGGCTTGTGCTGGAAGAGAAGATTGATCAGGGGGTGCGCATCGTCGACCTTCTGGCCGCCGAGCGCCGTGATGATGTCGCCCTGGCGGAGCCCAGCGGTGACGGCGGGGCCATCGTTGGTGGTCTCGATCACCGCGCGACCCTGGTCATCAACCTGACTCTTGACGCCGAGGTAGGGTCGAGCCACTTCGCCCTTGGCAATCAACTGGTTCGCGACGTCCTTGACGGCATCGACCGCGATGGCGAAACCGATGCCCTCGGCCTGGCCACCGCCCATGAGCATGGAGGTGTCGGCCTTGGCGACGTTCATGCCAATCACGTTGCCGTTGAGGTCGAGCAACGGTCCGCCGGAGTCGCCTGGGGAGATCGGGGCATCGTGCTGGATCAGGTTCGGCAGACGGTAGTTGGCGCCGGTGTCGAGCGAGCGATCAAGACCGCCGACGATGCCGTCAGTCGCGCTATTGGTGAACTCGCCGAGGGGGGTGCCGAGGGCGACAACTGGGTCGCCGACGCGCAGCGACGCCGAGCTGCCGAGGGTGGAGACGCCGGGCAGCTTGACGGTCGCGGACGGGTCAACCTGGATCACGGCGACATCCTGGAAGGGGTCACGGCCGATCAGCTTCGCCGTCGCGGTCGTACCATCGGAGAACTCGACCGAGAGCTCGGTCGCTCCCTCGACGACGTGACTGTTGGTAACGATGTGCCCTTTGGTGTCGAGGATAAACCCGGACCCCTTGCCAACGGGTTGCGGCGTGTCGGCACTAAGGCCGCCGTGGCGACCAGCGGGGATTTGGGCAAGGTTGGTGATGGTGACGACGGCGGGATTGGCCTTCGCGACCACATCGGCCACTGACAGGCCGGTGACCGTGGACGGCGCGGCCTGCGTCGTCTGGGTCACGAGCGTCTCTGGTGCGGCCACCACCTGATTGAAGCCACCGAAAACGACGCGGCTAGCGATGCCGAGTCCGAGGACGACCGCGAGCGATATCGCGCCAGCGCGGGTCCGCAGCGTGTTCCGCTGCCGCTCACGAGAGAGAGATTCTGTCATGGCATGTACGCTCCTTGTCTAACGACTGGCGGGAGCTCTCCTGGTCACATCTCCTTGCCCAGCCAACCGCTCCGGAGGCAGTTCCGGTGCGGTGGGGGCAACCCGCCAGACCTGATTATGCGAGCGCGGGATGAGGGGTACCTGAGGGGAGGATGAGCAGATGCTGAGCGTCATGAGATTCCGGTGGTCATGGACGGCGAACGACGTTCGACCCGAACCATGGTGTCCCATCGAGTCCCGGGGCACCCAGCGGGAGGTAGCGTTCCCGATTGCGTGCGGCGGCGCGTCGACGAATCATCGCCATCGCCCACATCTTGACGTGAGAACGCGACCACTCCCAAATCGGTCGCCCGCGTGAACTGGGCGATCGAGCCGGGGACCTGTCCTCATAGTCGCCCGGGGCGAGGTCTGGCGCCCCGGGGCGAGGCGAATGACGACCCGGCCGGTGGGAGCGCGGAGACCATCCATCGTATGCTGCGGTCGGCGCTTGGGCCGGGTTGAGGAGAAGGGGCGACGTTGGAGTCATCACTGCTGAGCGCGCTTGTCCAGGTGGTGATCGTCAACGTCGTGCTCTCGGGTGATAACGCGGTCGTGATCGGGCTCGCGGCGCGGACGCTGGCGCCAGCGCAACAGCGGCGGGCGATCGTGCTGGGCGCGGGGGCCGCGGTCCTGCTGCGCCTGGCCCTGACCATTCCGGCGGCACTGTTGCTGGACCTGCCATTGGTGCGCGCTGGTGGCGGCCTGCTGCTCGCCTGGGTTGCCTACCAGTTGCTTGTCAACCAGGTCGAAGTGAGCGAGGGAGGCGCGGCCGCCTCCGTGGCGAGCGCAGTCGGATTGATTCTCGTCGCTGACGTCTCGATGAGTCTGGACAACGTCCTGGCGGTGGCCGCAATCGCTCAGCGGAGCCCCCGCAGCGACGTGGTGCTGGCCATCGGTCTCGGTCTCTCGATCCCGGTGGTGCTCCTTGGCGGCAGTGTCGTCGCGTCCTTGATGGCGCGGCTCCCCTGGTTGGCCTGGGTCGGCGCCGCGGTGCTGACGTTCACCGCGGCCGGCTTGATCGCCGACGACACGGGAGTGCGGCAATACGCGGTTCTGCCAGAAGTCGTCCGCCTCTCCTTCGAGACACTGCTGACGGCGGCGGTGCTCGGCGCAGCCTGGTGGAGCATCAAGCGGAGCGCGGTTGGACGCGACCGTCGTTCGCTTCGTGACCACGGGTGAGCCGTTGCCGCGTGAACGGCGAAGGGGAAACCGGAGGAGCCGATGACCGGTCGCCCCGGGGGAAGGATCGCATGCCATCGCCACGGACGGTGACCGCCACGCGCTACGTGACGCCGCTCCGCGAGGGGGGGTCGCTGCCGGCGATTGTCGAGGCGGACGACGACGGGATGTACGTCGTCAAGTTTCGGGGGGCGGGGCAGGGGACGAAGGCGCTGGTCGCGGAGCTCGTGGCCGGAGAGATCGGGCGGGCGCTCGGACTGTTGGTGCCGGAACTGGTCTTGATCGAGATCGACCTCGCGCTCGGGCGGGGCGAGCCGGACCCGGAGATCCAGGACCTTGTCACCGCCAGTGTCGGCCGCAACCTGGGGCTCGACTACCTGCCGGGCGCGATCGGGTTTGGCACACCCTTGGGAGCGGACCTGGACCCGAACCAGGCCGCGGACATCGTCTGGTTCGATGCGTACGTCAGCAACGTCGACCGGACGCCGCGGAATCCGAACCTGCTCCTCTGGCACCGGCGCATCTGGTTGATCGATCATGGGGCGGCGCTCTACGTCCACCACTCCTGGACCGATCCGCCCGCTGGCGCGACGGCGCGCTTCGCGGCGATCAAGGAGCACGTCCTGCTGCCGGTTGCCGGGTCGTTGCCCGAGGCGGACGACCGCCTGGCTGGGCAGCTGACACCGGAGCGGCTGCGGGAGATCGTTGACGCGATTCCCGACGATTGGTTGAGCGGGCAGCCCCCATTCGCGACACCGGCCGAGCACCGGGAGGGGTACATGGCGTATCTGACGCGGCGGCTGGAAGCACCGCGTGCTTTCGTGGAGGAGGCGGAGCGTGCGCGCCGCGCGCTTGCCTAGCACAAGGGGTGAGGCCCAGGAGGGTGCCCGCCCACCGCTCCGGCGTGACCCATTTGCCTACGCGCTGATCCGGGTCGTGCCGCGGGTGGAGCGGGGGGAGTGCGTCAACGTCGGGGCGGTGCTCTTCTGCCGATCCCGCCGCTTTCTGGAGGCGCGGCTGGAGCTGGACCGTGACCGGTTAGTGGCCATGGCGCCAGACCTCGATCTCCCGGCGGTGCAGCGGCAGATCGACCTGATCGGGTTGGTCCTCCGGGGTGATCCGGCGGCGGGGCCGATCGGGAAGCTGTCGCAGGCAGAGCGTTTCGGCTGGGTGGTGGCGCCGGCGAGCACCGTCGTCCAGCCCGGCCCGGTCCACGCCGGTCTCTGCCTCGACCCGGCGGCGGAACTGGACCGGTTGTTCAGGACGATGGTGCAGGTGAGGAAGGAGGCGGAAGGCGGCAGGCGGTAGGCGGCGGGGGAAACGAGTCTGCGGTGCGGTTTGGGGGTGGGACCTGTCACGTTGGGCCGGACTGACTCGTCTCAACATTGATGTTGGATACACGAGCTATTTGTGGGGAGAGGGAGAGGATGACTACCCCGTCCGCGGCGCTGGCGCCGTTCGTTCGCCAGCAGGCGGTTCTCCTGACGACCTATCGCAAGGACGGCACGCCAGTTGGGACGGCAGTGAGTATTGCGGTCGAGGGCGATCGGGCCTTTGTGCGGACGTTCGATTCGGCCTGGAAGCTGAAGCGGCTTCGCAACAACCCGGAGGTCGAGATCGCCCCCGCCACGCTGCGGGGCCAGCCGACCGGACCGGCGATCCGGGCTCACGCCCGCATTCTCGACAGCGAGGAAGCGAGTGCCGCCAGCCGCGCGATTGCCCGGAAGTATCCGATCATGCATGGCGTCGTGGTGCCGCTGTTTCATCGCCTCCGACGCAATCGGTCGATGCACATCGAGCTGACGCCGATCGACCGCTAAGGTCAGGCCTCGGCCACGGGTCGCACGAGGGGCAGTGAAAGCGGAAGCGGCACCGCGCAACGGCGCCAACCCCAGTTTTCTTGGTCTGATGCCGTTTCTAATATCATATTCGAGGGAATACGTGATCGCCACATCGCGAGCGTGCGCCCACACCTCCTATCCCCTTTTCCAATGCGCGGGAGAGGGGAGACCTGGCCATGGACCGTCGGCGGGAGACCATTCATCAAGCTGGTTCGGTGTTGCGCACCTGCCACTTGAGCATGGATGGCCGAGTTATCGTACGAACCGGAGCGAGCGGCACCTTTGTTGCGGGGAGAGTCGATGAAGGTCGAGCACTGGAGTTGAGTCGTGGTCAGACCTAGCGAGCCCGAGGCGGGCCGGGACGACGCCTCGCCGCCAGACGATCACCCTGGTGGAGGTCGAACCGACAGGTCGACGGGGCGGCTCGACGACCTGATCGCGAACTTCGACCCCAACCCCGTCGTCCGCGGCCGGCAATTCGAGGCGGTCTGCCGCTGGTTCCTCCTGCACAGCCCGGTCTACCAACCGCTCCTGCGCCGCGTCTGGTTTTGGAGGGACTGGCCGGGGCGGTGGGGCGCCGACGCGGGGATCGACCTCGTCGCTGAGGCACACGACGGCATCCTCTGGGCGATCCAAGCCAAGGCGTACGACCCGGTTCATACGATCACTAAGGCCGATGTCGACACCTTCCTCAGCGAGTCGGCCCGCCCCCACTTCGCCTTCCGCCTCCTGATCGCTACGACCAATCGCATCGGCACCACGGCGCGCCGGACCCTTGACCAGCAAGAAAAGCCGGCCCACCTCCTGATGAGCGCCGACCTGGAGTGGGCGGAGATCGTCTGGCCCGCCTCCCCCAATGATCTCCGCGCCGCGCCCGTCGCACCGCGGACCCCGATGCCCCACCAGCGCGAGGCGGTGCAGGTGGTGCTCGCGCGTTTCCAGCATGCCGACCGCGGACAGCTCCTCATGGCGTGTGGCACGGGCAAGACGCTGACCGCGCTCTGGATTGCTGAAGGTCTCAAGAGCCAGCGCACCCTCGTGCTCGTTCCATCCCTGTCGCTACTGGCCCAGACACTCCGCGAGTGGACGGCCAATGCCAGCGCTCCGTTCGCGTTCCTTGCGGTCTGCTCCGACGAGACGGTCGTCGACAACGACCAGGTTGTCGCCAAGACCAGCGAACTCGGTGTGCCGGTCACCGCCGAGCCCGCCGCGATCACGGCCTTCATGCGCGGGAGCGGGCCACGAGTCGTGTTTGCCACCTACCAATCCTCGCCGCGCCTCGCCCTCGCCGTCACACTTGGCGCACCACGTTTCGACATGGCCATCGCCGACGAGGCCCACCGCTGTGCCGGCACGGCCGGTGGGGCGTTCGCGACGATCCTCGATCCAGAGGCGATCCGTGCCGCGCGTCGACTGTTCATGACCGCCACGCCCCGGTAATTCACCGACCGGGTGCGTCGGGAGGCGGCGGAAGTCGATTTCGACGTCGCCTCGATGGACGACCCGGAGCGCTTCGGGCCGGTCTTCCACCGCCTGAGCTTCGCCGAGGCGATTGCCCGCGGTCTGCTTGCCGACTACCGGGTCGCCGTGGTCGGCGTCGACGACGCCACGTACCGGTCTTACGCCGAGCGGGGCCGCTTCGTCACAATCGACGGCGTCACGGTCACCGACGCCCGTTCCCTGGCTGGCACCATCGGCCTGGCGAAGGCGATGCGGGGCTACGACCTGCGGCGGGTGGTCAGCTTCCACAACCGGGTGGTGGGGGCGCGCGCCTTCGCTGCCTCATTGCCTGACGTCATCTCCTGGATGCCAGCCGACGAGCGCCCCGCGGGAGAGCTGTGGACGCACCTGATCTCCGGGGAGATGACGAGCGGCGAGCGTGACGTCCTGCTCGGCCGGTTCCGAAGCCTCGAGGACGGCGAGCGAGGGCTACTGTCCAACGCTCGCTGTCTCGCCGAGGGGGTCGACGTGCCGGCCATCGACGGCGTGGCCTTTCTCGACCCGCGGCGGTCCCAAGTTGACGTCGTCCAGGCGGTGGGCCGCGCCATCCGTCGCTCGCCGGACAAGACCCATGGCACGATCGTCCTGCCGGTCTTCGTCGATACCGACGCCGATCCCCAGGCGGCACTCGAAGCGTCGGCCTTTCGGCCCGTGTGGGAGGTGCTCAAGGCGCTCCGCGCTCACGACGAGCTCCTCGCCGAGCAACTTGACGCCCTCCGACGAGAGCTGGGGCGGCGGGGACGTGGAGAAATCAGGCTGCCGGCCAAGATCGCGGTCGATCTCCCCGAGGCGGTCGATGAGGCCTTCGCCCGGGCCTTCCGCGTGCGACTCGTCGAGCAGGCGACCTCGAGCTGGGAAGCGAGCTTCGGCGCGCTCGAAGACTACGTCGTCCGCGAGGGTCACACTCAGGTGCCCAAAGACCACGTCGAGCAGGGCATCCCGATCTGGCGGTGGATGGGCAAGCAGCGGGTGCGGCGCAAGCGCGGCGACCTCACCCCAGAGCGTGTGAAGCGGCTAGAGGCCCTGGCCGGCTGGCAGTGGGAGCCGTACGAGGAGCAATGGGAGGAGGCCGTCGCGCGCCTGGAGCGATTCGCTGACCGCGAAGGGCACGCTCGCGTGCCGGCCAAGCACATCGAGGACGGTCTCAGACTCGGGCAATGGGTGAACGCCGTCCGGACGCAACATACGCGAGGTGAGTTGTCGTCGGAGCGCGTCCGACGTCTGGACGCGGTTCCCGGTTGGGCGTGGAACGGCCGCGTTGCGAACTGGGACGAGGGGTTCCGGCTTCTGACTTGTTACGTCGAGCGAGAGCGGCACGCCCGGGTACCTCACGGGCACGTGGAAGACGGCTTCAATCTCGGCAACTGGGTGGTGATGAATCGGCAGTTTCAGGCGAAGCGAAAGTTACCAGAGGGGCGCGTCGAGCGGCTTGAACTCCTCCCGGGTTGGTCGTGGGACACCCTCGACGAGGCGTGGGAGCAGGGGTTCGCCCACCTGCAGCGGTACGCCTCTCGGGAGCAGCACGCCCGGGTGCCCCTTCGGCACCGGGAAGATGAACTCAAGCTGGGGCAGTGGGTCGCGCGACAGCGGCAGCAGCGGGCGAAGATGGATCCTGAGCGGGCCCAGCGCTTGGAGCAGGTGCCGGGTTGGGCCTGGGACACCTTGGAGGCGGCCTGGGATCGGGCCTTCACCCAGCTCCAGACCTTCGCCGAGCGAGAAGGTCATGCGCGGGTCCCGGGTGACCACGCCGTAGGTGACCTCCGACTCGGTAGCTGGGTCGACAAGCAGAGGACTGCCTGGCGGAACGGCCGACTTTCCCCGGACCGCGTAACTCGTTTGGAGGCCGTGCCCGGGTGGGAGTGGGATCCCGATGGGGCAGCCTGGGAACGGTTCTTCCGTCGGCTCGTGGCCTTCGCCGAGACGCATGGTCATACCGCAGTGCCTCAGCAATTCGTCGACGGCGACGTCCATCTCGGGCGGTGGCTGGCCAACCAGCGCACGGCGTTCACAGCTGGACGTCTTGACCAGGACCGGATCGACCGGTTGGCGGCGCTGCCTGGGTGGACCTGGACGCCGCGCGAGACCGCATGGGAGGAACGCCTGGCCAGGCTGCGGCGGTTCATCGAGCGCGAGGGCCACGCGAACGTGGTGGGGAGCGAGGCGCATGAGGACTTCAAGCTGGGCACCTGGGTCCAGCGCCAGCGGCAGGCGTATCGGACAGGGGGCCTCGCCCTGGATCGAGTCCGGCGGCTCGAGGAGGTTCCCGGTTGGTGGTGGGAGGACGCTGCCGATCCGTGGGAGGACAGCTTCGCGCGCCTCAGCGTCTTCGTCGAACGCGAACGGCATGCGCGTGTCCCGGGCGACCACGAGGAGGGAGGTTTCGACCTGGGGGGCTGGGTGTCGCGGCAGCGGCAGGCGAAGCGGGCGGGACAGCTCGCCGACGAGCGCGAGCGGCGGCTTGAGGTGTTGCCCGGATGGTCGTGGCGGCCGAAAGCGGATCAGTGGGAGGAGGGCTATGCCGTCCTTCAGGCATTCGTGGCGCGGGAGCACCACGCGCACGTTGAGCGAGATCACGTCGAGGACGGCTTCAAGCTCGGAGCGTGGGTCGTGGAGCAGCGGCAGGCGTACCGCCAAGCCCGCAGTCGGCCGGAACGAGCTGAGCGCCTCGCAGCCCTGCCCGGCTGGGCGTGGTCGCGACGCGACGACTGGTGGGAGCAGGGCTACGCCCACCTCCTTCGGTACGCCGAGCGGGAGGGCCACACCCACGTCCCGATCGACCACCGGCAGGATGGGTTCAAACTGGGACGGTGGGTGGTCAACCAGCGAGTTCGTGCGCGGGAAATGCCGGACCGGGCTCGGCGCCTGGAGGCAATCCCCGGGTGGACATGGTCCGGAAAAGGGCAGAGCAGGGGGGAGTCTGATCCTCTCCTCTAATCCTCGGTGCCGCCGGTGCTCAATCGGAGTTGGAAGAGCATTGCGGACCCGGCTCATCTACAGGGCACTCAGTCCTTCGAATCCCTAACATGACTCGGCGCCCCCCTTACCCCTTAAGTTATACCCGGCGTTAGTAGTTTGCCACGGTTGATTGATGCGCCCTGACGTGGTCACGGCAGGGGTGGCGCATGCGTCGTCCATCCGCGCCCGCACGACGAGAAGGAGCCGTCTCCTCAACATGGCGACACAGTGTTGACAGGCCGCTAGACGAGGTACCGGCCGTCTTGCAGGAACGGCGCGCCGTCGACGTCGACGCGGCCGCCGCCGGATGCCGGACGGAGGTCGCAGATGAGATCCCAATGGATGGCGGAGCGATTCTGACTGCCACTATCGGGGTAGCCGGCGCCAAGCGCCATGTGGATGGTGCCGCCCATCTTCTCGTCCAGCAGGATGTTCTTGGTGAAGCGGGTAATGTCGGTGTTGGTGCCGAAGGCGAACTCGCCGAGACGGCGGGCACCGGGGTCGGTGTCCAGAGTCGCCAGCAGGTACTCCTCGTTCTGGGCTGCGGTCGCCTCGACGACGACGCCGGCCTCGAAGCGCAGGCGGACGTCCGCGACCTCGCGACCACCAGCGATGATCGGATAGGTGAAGCGGATCTGGCCCGTGGCGGAGTCCTCGACGGGGCCGGTGAAGATCTCGCCGGAGGGGAAGTTGCGGTGACCGTCGGAGTTGATCCAGATGCGGCCGGCGACGGAGAGCGTGAGATCGGTGTCGGGACCGAGGATATGGATTTCGGCCTTGCCAGCGAGGCGGTCGATCAGGCGCGCTTGCTCGGCGGAGACGCGGCGCCAGGCGGCGATCGGATCAGGGTCATTCAGCTTGCAGGCGGCGAAGACGAAGTCGGCGAAGTCGTCGGTCGCCATCGCGGCGTCCTGAGCATAGGCGGGTGTGGGGTAGAGGGTGGAGCTCCAGCGCCGCTCGCCGGACGCGGCCCGGCGCATGGAGGTCTCCATCAGTGTGGTGCGAGCGCGGTTCCAGACGGCCTGACGGGCGGGATCGACGCCGGAGAGATTCTTGGTATTCGTGCCAGCCGAGACGGCGATCATAACGTCGGCCTCGGCCCGGACGAAGCGCTCCATCGGCGAGATGAAGTGGAGCTGCTCGTCGGAGGCGTGAGCGAGGAGATCGGCGGTGGCATCCGAAAAGGTGGGGAGGAGGACAGGATGGGCGCCGCGGGCGAGGACGGCGCGAGAGATGGCGCGGAGGAGCGGCTCGGCGGCGACGCCGCCGGTGATGGCGACGGTCTCACCGGGTTGGACATCCGTCGAGTAGCCGGCGAGGACGGCGGCCCAGGTCTCGATCCGAAGGTCGGGCATGAGAGCGTTTCTCCTTCCGGTGGGTGATCGATCCGGGACCGGGCCGAATCGCGTGGCGTGCTGAATGGGTCTCGACCAGCGCGATTGACTGAGGTCCGTCGCGACAGGACCGTCTCGCCTCAGCGCTTCATCCAGGGATCGAGGGCGTCGCGCAGGCCATCGCCGAGAAAGTTGAAGGCAAGAACAGTGATCGAGAGGGCGAGCGCGGGCGAGACGAGCATGTAGGGGTAGGCGCGGAGGTTGGGAATCGCCTCGGCGATCATCAAGCCCCAGCTTGGCATCGGCGGAGTGGCGCCGAGACCGAGAAAGCTGATACCCGCCTCGTAGAGGATGGCCAGCGGGATACCGAGCGTCGCCGTGACGACGATGGTGGCGACGGTGTTCGGGAGGAGGTGACGGAGCATCGTTTGGCGGTCGGTCGCGCCGAGCCCGCGAGCGGCTTCGACGAACTCCTTCTGCTTCAGCGACATAGTTTGCGCCCGGACTAAGCGGGCGACGGTGAGCCAACTGATGAGACCGAGACCGATAAAGACGCCGATCAGACCGCCGGTGCGCTCATCGAGGGCGCTGATTGCGGCGGTGAGCCCGCCCTGGGACGCCGCGAGCTTGGCCCGGAGGAAGGTCATGATGACGATGACGAAGAGGAGACTGGGCAAGGAGTAGAGAACGTCGACGGCGCGCATCAGCAACGTGTCGATCTTGCCGCCATAGAACCCGGCGGCGAGACCGGCGGGAACGCCAATCACCAGAATGACGACCTGTACGATGACGCCGATCCCGAGCGAGATGCGAGCGCCGAAGATGAGCCGGCTAAGGATGTCGCGGCCGAGCTGATCGGTGCCGAGTAGGTGCTCGCGGCTGGGAGGTTGGGTGATGGCGTCGTAGTTCTGCGCGTCGTAGGGGTACTTCGTGACGAACGGGTGGACGATCGCCAGCAGCGCCAAGGCGGCGATGAGCACGGCGGAGGCGAAGGCCGGGCGGGAGCGACGCAGCCGGCGGAAGGCATCACCCCAGAGACTATCGGTCGGGCGAGCTCGCGGCTCCTGACGAAGCGTCGCGGGAGCGGCGGACAGAGCCGTCTGGGCCATCGGGTCTCCTCTCGTCCGTCGCGGTGTCAGGCGCCGATACGAGGGTCGATCAAGGGATAGAGGAGGTCGACGATGAGGTTCATCAGGGAGATGACCGCGCCGAGGAGGAGAACGGTACCGAGGATCACGGGGTAATCGCGACCGGTGATGCTCTGGACGAAGAAGCGGCCAATCCCCGGCACCTGGTAGATGGTCTCGACGAAGAACGAGCCGGTGATGACGTCGGCGAGGACGATCCCGGCGACGGTGATGACGGGGAGCAAGGCGTTCTGCAACGCATGCCCGGCGATGACCACGTTTTCGCGGAGACCTTTGGCGCGAGCGGTGCGGACATAGTCCATGCGCAAGACGTCGAGCATGCTGGCGCGAGTGTACCGGGCGAGCACGGCGGCGGGGTAGAGCGCGAGGGAGACCGCGGGGACGACGATCTTGGAGCTGACCACGCCGTCCCAGCCGCCGGTGGGGACGAGGTGGAGCCGGCTGGCGAGGAGGAGGATGAGGAGGGAGGCGACGACGTAGGCCGGCGTCGAGATGCCGATGATGGAGACGAAGGTCGCGACGTGGTCGAGCCAGGTGTTGTGGCGGAGCGCGCCGAGGACGCCGAGTGGGATACCGATGACGACGGCGGCAACCATGGCGATGAGCCCGAGCTTGAGCGAGATCGGAAAGGAGGTCGTGATGATGTCGGTGACGGTGCGCGAGCGCTGCGCGTACGACGGTCCGAAGTCGCCCCGCAGCGCCTTGCCGAGGTAGTCGCCATATTGCAGCCAGAGTGGCTTGTCCAAACCGTAGGCATGCTTGAGCTGCTGCTGGACGGCGGCGGGTAGGGGCTTCTCCGAGGAGTCCCAGGGGCCGCCTGGGGTGGCGTGCATCAAGAAGAAGGTGAGCGTGTAGAGCGCCACCAGGGTGGGGATCAGCAGCAGAATGCGGCGGATGACGTAGGCTCGTCGCACGCGGCGGTCTCCATCGGAGTCAGGAGTCAGGAGTCAGGAGTCGGAGGTCGGAGGGGGTTGGCGAGGTTCCGGGGACCGGCGAGGGATGTGGTCCAGGCGCTGGCTCCGTGATGGTGGGGTGCCTCCTCCGCGACGTCAACCTCCTGGAGTGAGGAGGTGACGTCGCGACTGCCAGAGCCAGGCGTTGCGGGCCGCGGAGGACCCGTCATCGCTGGGGGACAACGGACTCCGCGGTCAATGCTTCGCGATCTGGATGTACTTGAGCCAGGTGCGACCAAGAATCGGGTAGTGGTAGATGCCTTTGACGTAGGGCTTGATAACGTAGATGCGATTGAGGTTGTGGAGGGGGATGACGGGCGAGTCCTGATTGATGATGCCCTCGGCCTCCTCGTACTTCGCCAGGCGCTGCTCGGCGTCGGCCATGCCGCGGGCATCGTTGACGAGCTGGTCGAACTGATCGTTCTTCCAATGCGTGTGATAGAAGTCCGCCTTCGATTCGAAGAGCTGGTTGTGCCAGTTGGCGGGGTCGCCCCAGTCGGAGCCCCAGAACCGGATGTAGAGATTGAACGGCTCTTTGGCACGGGCGTCGAACCAATCCTGGAAGGCCTTGTCCTCCAGGGGATCGAGCTTGACGTCGATGCCGAGGTTCTGCTTCCAGACGCCCTGCAAGTACTGGCAGGAGTTCTTCTCGACGTTGTCCTGGGCGCTGAAGGTCAACGTCAACTGCGGGAAGCCTTTGCCGTCGGGGAAGCCAGCCTCGGCGAGCAGGGCCTTCGCCTTGGCGACGTCCTCGCCCAGACCGCTGTCTGGGCTGTAGCCAGGGATGTCCGGCGGGAGAAGCGTACCGGCAGCGGTGAACTCGCCCTTGAGCACCTTGTCAGCGAGGGTCTTGCGATCGATCGCCATGGAGAGGGCCTGGCGGACTTTGAGATTGTCAGTCGGGGCGTTCGTCGTGTCGCAGGCAATGAAGCGGGTGCCGGAGCGAGGGAAGACCTTGAGCAAGCTCTTGAGGGTGTCGTCCGCCTTGGCGCGATCGAGGTCGGGGCCGCTGACCTGGGCCTGGTCGAGCTCGTCATTCTCGAACGGGACGAGGGCCTGAGAAACGGGATCGGAGAGGAGAGTGTACTCGCCACGGGTGATCGTTGGTTTCTGGCCCCAGTAGGTGGGATTTTGCTCGAGGACCATATTTTGATCGTGGTTCCACTCTTTCAGGATGTAGGGGCCGTTGGAGACCATGGTGCCAGCCTCGACCCACGCGTCGCCGGCTTTCTCGATGACGTGCCGCGGCACGGGGTAGAAGGTCCAGGTGGCCGCAAGGAGCGGGAAGTAGGGGATGGGGCCAGCGAGGCCGACGGTCAACGTCTTGTCGTCGACCGCCTTGACGGCGACGTCGTCGATGGTGCCGCCGCCTTCGACGAAGGCCTGGGCGCCGGCGACGGGGTACATGGCGGTGGTGTACTCGGATTTGGTGTCAGGTTGGAGGACGCGCTTCCAGGAGTACTCGAAGTCCTTGGCGGTCAACGGGGTGCCATCCGACCATTTCAAGCCGTCACGGAGGGTGAAGGTGAACCCGGTGGCGTCCGCGTTCGGGGTCATCTTTTCGGCGAGGAGCATCTCCAGCTCGCCCGTCCGCTGGTCGATGCCGACGAGTCCCTCGAAGAGGTTCTGGGTCATCTCCAGCCCCTTACCACCGGAGGTGACGCCGGGATCGAAGCGGATGGGCTCGCCCTCCGGCAAGCGGACGACCTGCTCGTCGGCGACCTCGATATCCTGCCGGCGTGGCGCGGCGACGGTGATGGATGGGTAGGTCGCGGCCAGAGCCGCGAGGCTGGTGAGGCTGATGCCAAGCGCGGCGGCGCGCTTGAGCACATCCCGGCGGGACAGCGACCCGCTCTGGACCGCGCGAACTAGCGCGACGACCTGGGCGTGGGGTTCGTGACCGTCCATGCTCTTTCCCCTCTCACGGGCGCTGGCAAATGGCTGCCAATGGTGTCAGGCGATGGTAGGGGTGAGGCGGGCTGACGTCAACCGTGCGGTGGAAGGTGGACGACCACCAGCCGACACCGCACCGCGACGGCACCTGGGCGGCGGGCGATCGTTGGGGATGACGCGGCGGGCGGAGGATGCGCGCTATGATCGGGGGCGTGTCGCGCGCAGCGGCGTGGGCGAAAGCGAACGAGGAGACGCGAGTGGTTGAGCTGGCAATCATGGTCGAGGGGCAGGATGGGCTGAACTGGCCGCGCTGGCAGCGGCTGGCCCTGGCCGTCGAGGAGCTCGGCTTTGCCGGACTCTACCGCTCCGATCACTTTACGAACCCCGAGGGGCCAGCCCTGGACGCGCTCGATCTCTGGACGTCGCTGGGGTGGCTGGCCAGCCAGACGAAGCGGATCGAGTTCGGTCCGCTGGTCTCGCCGGTCTCGTTCCGCCATCCGGTCGTGACGGCGTGGACGGCGGCGGCGGTCGACGATCTCTCGGGTGGTCGGTTGCGGCTCGGATTGGGAGCGGGCTGGCAGGAGCGGGAGCACCGGTCGTTCGGCTTCGACCTCCTGGAGACCGACCGCCGGTTCGTCCGGTTCGAGGAAGGGTTAGCGGTCGTTCGCTCACTGCTTCAAGGGGACGAGCCGGTTTCGTTTCGCGGGGAGTTCTACCAGCTCGACGCGGCGCTGCTGCTGCCCCGCCCGCGGCGGCCGGGGGGACCGCCGATCGTGATCGGCGGCAACGGTCCCAAGCGAACGCTACCGCTAGCGGCGCGGTATGCGGACGAGTGGAATGCCGTCTTCGTGCCGGCCGCTCGCTTCGAGGAGCTGAACGCGCGCTTGGACGGATTGTTGGATGAAGCGGGGCGGGAACCCGGCGAGGTGCGGCGGACCCTGATGACGCGGGTGCTGTTCGGGCGCGACGAGACGGAACTGCGGACGAAGCTGGAGGGGCAATCGGTGGTCGAGGCGCGGGACGAGGGTCTGCTGGTGGGAGGCGCCGAGGAGTTGGTCGAGCAGGTGGGCCGGCTGGGAGAGGCGGGTGTCGAGCGGGTGATGCTGCAATGGCTGGAACTCGACGATATCAACGGGCTGGAGGCGCTGGCCAGTTCCGTTTTACCGCGAGTCTGATCCCCCCGGTGACCAGTGGCTGTCGTTCGTGATGTGGCGGAGAGAGACCCGGCCGCTCCGAGAGCGGGACGAGGTCTCACTTGGCGGCGCGGAGACGCCTGGCGATCCCGGCACGTCGATGGCCGGCGCGGCGGGAACGCGGTCGGCAGGGGATGAGACGCGTCAGGCGCGAAGGCGGAGCCCGTCGGGATCGAAGAGGGGGTCGCGGGCGACGGTCGCGGGGCAGCGGTCGCCGAACCATTCGACGGCGACCTGGGAACCTTCGGCGGCATGGGAGATCGGGAGGTAGCCGTAGGCGATGCTTTTGTCGACGGCGTAGCCGTAGGCGGCGCTGGTGACATAGCCGAGGACGTGGTCGCCGGCGAGGATCGGTTCCTTGCCGATGACGACGACCGATGGATCGTCGAGGATCAGGCAGCAGAGACGCCGCGTGGGACCGGTCTCCTTGTGGCGGACGAGCGCGTCGCGGCCGATGAAGTCGCCTTTGGCGAGCTTGACGGCGAAGCCGACCCCCGCCTCGTACGGGGTGTATTCGGCGTGCATGTCGACGCCCCAGAGACGGTAGCCCTTCTCGATGCGGAGGGCGTCGAAGGCGGCGCGGCCGGCGGCAATGAGACCGTGCTCTTGCCCGGCCGCCCAGAGGACGTCCCAGAGGCGGCGGCCGTACGCGGGCGAGGTGTAGAGCTCCCAGCCCAGCTCGCCGACATAGGAGACGCGAAGGGCGACGACGGGTACCTCGCCGACGTCGATGCGACGGGCGGTGTAGTAGGGGAAAGCGTCATTGGAGACGTCGGCGGCGGTGACGCGGCGAAGGACGTCGCGGGCGCGTGGTCCCCAGAGACCGAGGCAACAGAGGGCGTCAGTGATGTCCCGGGCTTGGGCGGAGCCGTCGGCTGGAAGGTGGCGGCGGAGCCAGGCGAGGTCGAGCGGGCCGTTGGCGCCGAGCTGAAACTGGTCGGCGGCGAGGCGGGCGACGGTCACGTCGCTGAGGATGCCGGCGGCTTCGTCGAGGAGCAGGGCATAGGTGACGCTGCCGACCGGACGGTCGATCCGGTTGGTCGTCAACTGGTCGAGGCAGGCGAGGGCGCCGGGGCCGGTCACCTCCAGCTTGGGGAGGGGTGACATGTCGAAGAGGGCGACGCGCTCGCGGGTGGCGCGATGCTCGGCGGCGGCGATAGGGGACCAAAAGCGCGCGGCCCAGTCGGCCCGGCCAGGCGCGTGATGGTCGGCGACGAGTTGCTCGTTGGCCGCGTACCAGCGGGGCTGCTCCCAGCCGCGCGCCTCGAAGAAGGCGGCGCCGAGATCGCGCTGCCGCTCGTAGAAGGGGGTGGCGCGCAGCGGACGCGGCTCCTCCATCGGCTGCAGGGGATGGATCACGTCGTAGATCTCGCGAAATTGCTGGGCGCCACGGGCCTGGACGTAGGAGCGGGTCGCGGCGTGCGGCTCAAAGCGGTTGAGGTCCGACTCGTGGACATCGACCGGGGAGCGGCCGTGCGTCATCCACTCGGCGACGGCTTTGGTCGCGCCCCCAGCGTGGGTGATCCAGAGGGCCTCGGCGGTCCAGAAACCGCGGACGACGGTCGATTCGCCGAGGAGAGGGAAGCTGTCGGGGGTGAACGAGAACATGCCGTTGAAGGCGTCGGCGATGCCAGCCTGGGCGAGGCTGGGGAGGAGGGCGACGGCGTCGGCCCAGGCGGGGGCGAAGGCGGCGGGGTCGAAGGGGTTGGAAGCCGGCATGTCGTCGGGTTCGCCGTGACCGCGAATCTGGTCGGGGTCGACGACGACAGGGTCGTGCGCGTAGGAGCCGACGGCGTAGCCATCGCGGCGCTGGCGAACGTAGAGGTCCTTGTCCTGGTGGCGGAGGATGGGATGGACGATCTCCCGCGTTTCACCGCGCAACTCGGGGAGCGCGGTCGTCCAAGCGAATTGATGCTCGACGGGGGCGAGTGGGATGGGGACGCCAGCGAGGCGGCCGAGACGCGGTCCCCAGATGCCGGCGCAGAGGAGCACGCGGTCGGTGGCGATGCGCTCAGAGGGCGTGACGACAGCCTGGACGCGCCCGCTGGCGACGTCGATGCCGACGACGGGTGTCCGCTCGTGGAAAGACGCGTCGCTGGCGATGACCCGGGCCATCGCCTCGGCGGCGCGGACGGGCTTGGCGATGCCATCGGAGGGGACGTAGAAGGCGCCGAGGATGGCGTCGGAGTCGATGAGGGGGAGGCGCTGCTTGGTCGCCGCGGGGTCGAGAAGGGAGGCGTCGATGCCCCAGCTCCGGGCCCACCCGAGCTTGCGCTTGAGATCGTGCCAGCGCTCGGGGGTGGCGGCAACTTCAAGACTGCCGACGCCGTACCAGCAGGGCTCACCATCCAGCTCCAGCGAGTCGTAGAGACGGATAGCCTCCTGAGCGAAGCCAGCCAGGGTCTTTGACGGATTGGTCTGGAAAATGAGGCCGGGGGCGTGGGAGGTGGAGCCGCCGGTTTGGAAAAGCGGCCCCTGTTCGAGGACGACGATGTCGCGCCAGCCGAGGCGGCTCAGGTGAAAGGCGGCGCTGACACCGGCGATGCCCGCGCCAATGATGACAACCGATGCGTGTCGTTGCATGTGGCGTCCTCCACCTGCGGTCGCCGGGCGAACGCTGGTCCCGTTCAGGGAGTCGTCGTGACCAATCGGGCTAACACGTCCCTTCGCGTGATCGCCTTAGCGTGTATGTCACCCGGCCGGGTTGAAGGCGGACTCGTGGTAGTCGTTGGCGGCGTTCCAGACCATCCAGCCGCCGACGCCGGCGGCCTCGGCGGCGTCGATCTGGGCGCGAACGTCGGCGGGGCCGTAGGCGCGGAGACCGGGGAGGGAGAAATCCTGGAGCCAGGGGCGGAGCTTGCGGGTCTGATTGGGCAACTTCTCCTCGCCGGAGGCCAAGCTGATCGCGATCGTCTCGGCGGGGAAGTCGTTGGGGTGGCCATCGACGGCGATGCTGCCGTTCGGGAAGTGGGACGGGTAGATCATCGGGCAGACGGCATCGACCACCCCGGCGATGGGGCCGACGTTCTGGCCGATGCCGATGTCGTCGAAGAGGAGGGTGTAGCCAAAGACGTCGGCACCGAGCTTAGCGCCGATCGGAGCGAGCGTGTCAGCGACGCTACCGAGGAAGGAGACGATGGTTTGGCCGCGGACCTCCTCAGTGACGGGGCGGCCGAAGTCCATGACGCCGAGGTCGCCGTCGGTCGGGAAGCGGACATAGTCGCATTGAATCTCGTCGAAGCCGAGCCTGGCCAGCTCCAGGGCGAGATCGGCGTTCGCCGCTTGGACCTCGGCGGCGAAGGGATTGACCCAGGCGACGCCGTTGTCATCGTGCCAGACGCCGCCGGTCGTGGTGTCGGTAACGGCGAGGTCCGGGCGGGCTCCGGCGAGGGCGGTGTCTTTGAAGACGACGAGCCGGGCGATGGCGTAGACGTCGTGGGCGCGGAGGGTGTCGAGGAGAGCGGTAACATCGAAGAATGGAGTGACGTCGCCAGCGTCGCGGAAGAGCGGGACGCCGGTGTGGTAGTAGACGCCATCCTCCTTGACGTCGACGACGATGGCGTTGAGCTCGGTCCGATCGACGAGGTCGACGAGGCGGGCGAGCCCGTCTGGATCGTCGACGAAGGCAGGGTTGTAGTGGATGGCCTTGACGGCAACCGCGTCCGCGCCAGCGTTGCTGTCCTGACCGCGGGGAAGCGCTCGCCGGGGAACGGGCGAGGTCGGCGCGGCGAGACCCCGGAGCGACGGCAGGGCGGCGCCGGCGGTGGCAGTCACCGCAAGCGACTGGAGCAGGCGGCGGCGTGATAGAGCCGAACGGTGCTGACAAGAGGACATGGCGAGCGTTTCCTCAGGGTGCCGCATCAACGAGCCGTAGTTCCATGGCGGATGATGCCATAGGGAGATGCGGGGAGCGAGGAGTCAGAAGTCAGAAGTCAGAAGTCAGAAGTCAGAAGTCAGAAGTCAGAAGTCAGGGATGAGCGTAGCGTGCACGGCTTGGCGGTCCGGGCGCAGCTCTCGGCTTTCGTCTCATGACGATTGACGACGGGAAACGGATACCCTCGCGGTCAGGCCGCCGGCAGGAGCGCGGACGGCCCCGCGCGCTCAAACCACACGACGCCAGACGGGAGAGGGAAGAGGGGAAGACGGAAGGAGGACGACGAGCGGAGGATACCGGCTGGCGATGGGGGACGCGATACGCGGTCACGGCGGGGATGAGGGTCCGCTACGCGACGACGGGGAGGGACTCGGGGTGACCCGGGTGAGTTCCGGGGGTGCTGATAACGGGGGACCACCCCGGGCAGATTCAGGCACTGCCCAGGCCCGCCCATCTGCCATGGGCGCCGCTTAGGGAGTAGAATATATGTTCTATATCGAGTTGTCAAGGGGAAGGGGGCAGTCAGTTTTCAAACGAGGGGTCCGGGTTTGGGCGAAGAGCGGGTGAGGCTGGGGAGGTGCGGGCGGAAAGGGTATGGGATTTATGTCGCCTGTCCCCTATCGCTCTCGGTATGGTTGCTCGACGGGAGACGCGGCGGTGCGGCGCGGAGCGGTTGGCGCGCGGCAGGGGGAGGCGTGGCTCTGCTCGGTGGGCGAGGGCGGGGTACGAGGTTCGATTCTCAGAGGTGCGGGGGGCGCCGTGGCGATGACGTCTGACGAACCAGGCGGCCGCGAAGCAGGGGGGTGGAGGGCGAGGAGACGGTGCGGGGCGGCGGGAGTGGGGCGGCGCCGCTAGGACGGAAACATGATGATGACGTGGAGGTAGCGGCCGGCGAGCAACGGCGGGACGGAGGCCGGCCGCTATTCGCGGCCGGCCTGTCTTGGTCAGAACGTTGGGAGAGGAAGGGGTCGCTAGCGCGGCGGACTGCCCGGTCGCTCGGTTAGCTTGACCTGGACGTCCTGCTGATCCGATCCCCGTTCGATGGTGACGGCGACAGTGTCGCCTGGCTTGAATTGGAAGAGGACGTCGACGAAGGAGTGCTGCTCGTCGATGGGCTGCTTGTTGATCGCGAGGATGACATCGCCGGGCTGGATACCGGCGTCGGCCGCCGGACCGCGTCGCGACACGTTGACGACGAATTGACCATGATCCGCCTTGACGTCTTTCTGAGCGGCAATATCCGCGGTCAACGGCTGGCTGGTGATGCCCATAAAGGGGTAGACCACCTTGCCGTCCTGGATCAGCCTGGCGGCGATGTCCTTGACGGTGTTGGACGGAATCGCGAAACCGAGCCCTGGGGCCTGCGGGATACCGAGGGTGTTGACGCCGACCACCTCTCCAGCGCCGTTGATGAGCGGGCCGCCCGAGTTTCCAGGGTTGATCGCGGCGTCGTGCTGGATCAGGTTGGTGTAGAAGCTGTTGCCGCCCCCTTGTTGGGGAAAGGTGCGGTTGAGACCGCCAACGATGCCCTCGGTGGCCGAGTTGGTGAAGGCGCCGAGGGGCGAGCCAATCGCGAGGACCGATTCCCCGACTTGGAGGGCGTCGGAGTCGCCGAGGGGAACCGTGGCCGGGACGGCGCCGTCGACTTTGACGACCGCGAGGTCACTGACCTCGTCGGAGCCGACCAAGGTCGCGGGCCGCTCCTCGCCGGTGGCGAAGAGGACCTGAAACTGATCGCCACCGTCGACGACGTGCCAGTTGGTGACGATATGTCCCTGGTCATCGATGACGAAGCCGGTGCCGATGCCGGCCGCTTGCGGTTGGCTGGAGGGGTTACTGAACCCTCCACTCATTTGCTGGAGATTGGTGACGGTGACGACCGCTGGCTCGACCCGCTTCAGAACGGAGACCGCGTCCATCGGGACCGGTGGCGCGGCCGCGGCGGCGGGGGTGGTAGTCTGGGCGGCCGCGGCTCCGATATCCCAGGTTAGGCCGAGCAGGCCGGTTACGGCAACAAGTAACGCCACCAGGATTCCGAACGATCGGGCGAGGCGGTTGGTCTGTTTGCGTTGTTCCACGTCTGTGGGGCTCCCTTCATGCGCGAGTGATGGCATCGCAATCATGCCGGCCGCGAGAGCGCGACGGGCGAGAAGGTTGAGCATATTTCGTGCCGGGCGAACCCGGCGCGGGCGCGCGGCCCGTGATGGACAAACGCGATTGTAGCGCGCGTGGTGGAGGGCGCGGATTGACGAGGATGGGACAGGTTGACGGGATGGGGAAAGAGGTGGGGTCGCGCGGCCTTGGTAGGCCGCGCGACCGACGCCTCCGGGAGGGAAAGACACCGCGCGTCGGGGCTGGCGACGCGGGCGTGAAGTGAGCGAGGACTGTCCGCCGGGGGATACCGCGCTCCCTCCGGCGGACGCGGGCGGCGTCGTTGCCGCACCTGGGTTGGCGATACCGCGGGTTGATGATCGTGCCAACGAGGCACCGTCTACCCACCCCTATGGTACGCGCCCAGGTAGCGTGTCAGCCGTTCCGAACGGATAGTGTTTGGGGCACGTTTGGGCCGAGGATGGGCGTGAGACGGTGTCGGGATGGTCCAGTGGGGGCGGCCGAGACCAGTCCGACACGATGGTGATGCGGCTCGGTCCGGGCTTGCCGGCAACGTGTCGACGACACGTGAGCAGCCACGTGCTATCCGTCATGCTCCGGGGCTGTCGGACCGGGTGAGGCTTCGCGCGTCATCTAGACGGACCCGGTGGCTCGCCCGTTGACAGTGGTGTGCTGACGAGTTGATTGAGCCGCCGTACCTCGTATTACTCGCGCCGCGGTGTCTGTGGGAGCCAGGGGCATCGCAAGTGACGCCGCTCCTCCGGGCAACTCACCGTCAGCATCTCCTCCTCCCATCACTCTAGATCCGGCCGCGGCGTATGGCGGGTAGAGCCGTCGGAGCTTGGTCCGGGGGGCGGCGGAGGTGAACTTCTCACAGATGACGGAGGCGGCGGCAGTCTGGGGAGCGACTCAGGCGCCCTGTCCTCGGCGGACGTGCACGGCACAGGCCGCGAACAGGAGGCACCAGCGCGCGGATCCGGCTGACCGTTTGGTTCCGCTCGTTCGCCTCAGAGGTCATGTTTCGGGGATCGAGACTTGACAGCGACGCTCAGGTTGTATGAGCGTACACAACATGAAGGAAGGAGCCGAACACACCCGCGACTGGCTGAGAAGCGTCGCCGCCTCGGTTGATGATCGACGGGGCTGGGATTTCTCGCGGATGCAGACCGAGCGGGAGCCTGTGCCCTGGGACTATATGGAGGTTGCGCCGCACTACTTGAAGCCGACCGATGCTGTCCTCGATATTGGGACAGGCGGTGGCGAGAAGCTGCTCGCCTTTTCCCCGCACTTTGAGATGGGTGTCGGTATAGACCCAGACCCGGAAATGATACGGGTCGCGCAGGAGAATGGGGCGAGACAACCGAATGTGACGTTCACCGAAATGGGTGCTGAAGCCCTCGCGTTTCCCGACTCAACCTTTGATGTCGTGCTCGCCCGGCACGCGCCGACCGTGGTGCCTGAAGCAGTTCGTGTTCTGAAGCCCGGCGGCTACTTTGTGACCCAGCAGGTGGGGGCCGAGAACATGGCAAATATTAGGGAGGAGTTCGGCACCAGGCGTGCTCACCGGGGTACGGGTCCCCGTGCCCTCCACAATGATGACCATCGCGCACGCGTCGATGGGCTTATCAAGAATGGTTGCCGCATCGTGGCAACCGGCGCCTACAACGTCCACTACTGGGTGAAGGACATCCCCTCGCTCATCTTCTGGTTCAAGGCCATTGCCGGGGGCAACGAAGTCCCCGATGGATTCACCATCGACCGAGACTGGCAAACCGTCAATCGGATCATCACAAGGTATTCAACCGCAAATGGCGTTCTCACCAACGAGCACCGGACACTGCTCATCGCTCGGAAAGGACATGCCCACGGTCCGAGCACGTAGGGATGCGGCACTCGTGATGCGTCAACCCTGTTTCGCTGGTTGGGGCAACGCATGCGTCGCCCAGTTCCCAGCCGAGCTACCCGAGCCGGTGACTCAGACGTGACAGACCACTAGATCAGGCCGCGGCGCATGGCGGCGGCGACGGCGTGGGCGCGATCAACGGCCCCGAGCTTGGCGAAGATGATCTGTAAGCGCTTCTTGACGGCGACCTCGGTCCGCCCCAGGGTGAGCCCGATCTCCCGGTTGGTCGCCCCCTCGGCGGCCCGCCGGAGAATCTCCAAATCTTCCTCCGAGAGATCGGTTTCGCGTCGAGTATGCTCGCGGGCCAACCCGCCGAACTCGGCCAGCACGCCGTCAAGGAGCTCGGGGCTGAGCTGCCGCCGACCACGGGCAGCGGCGCGGATGGCGGCGATCACCTGTTCCGGGGGGGTGCTCTTGAGGAGGTAGCCGTCGGCCCCCGCTTCCAAGGCTTGGCGGACGTAAGCCTGGTCGCCGTAGGAGGTGAGGATGATCACCGCCGCCGTGCTGGCCTGTTCGCGCAGGCGGCGGGTGGCCTGAACGCCGCTCGCGCCCGGCATCCGGAGGTCGAGCAGAATGACGTCCGGGCGGAGGGTCCGAGCCCGCTCGAGCGCGCCGGCGGCGTCGTGCGCCTCGCCGGTAACGGAAATGTCGCCGGTGGTCGCCAGTACCTTGCGCAGCCCTTCCACCACGACGGGATGGTCATCGACGAGCAGGACCGAGATCATGCGGACTCCACTCTGGTCGCCACTGGGCGGGTGGAGGACCGCGCGCCGTTGGCGGCCGGATCAACGGCTGTGACAAGGATCGTCGGTTCCTCCCGCTCGGGGATCGCCTCCGCCTCCAAGCGCCGCTCAATCAGGACGGTCGTGCCGTCGCCGGGCCGGGAGGTAATGGCGAAGGAGGCGCCGATGGCCGTAGCGCGCTCGCGCATGCTGAGGAGGCCAAGCGCCGACGGCCGGGTTGCCCGCTCCGGGTCGAAACCGGCGCCGTTGTCGTGGATCGTGACGCGGAGGAGCCCTTCGGTGGTTTCGAAGCGGACCGTGGCCTCGTCGGCGGCGGCGTGGCGGAGCGCGTTGTGGAGCGCCTCCTGGACGATCCGGTAGATCGCCAACCGGACCTCGGGGGTGAGGGGCGGCGCGTCGCCGATCACCTCCAAGCGACCATGGAGCCCGGCCCGCTGGACCTGACCGACGTAGCGCTCGATCGCGGCGACGACACCGAGGTCATCGAGGTCTGGCGGGCGCAGCGCGAAGATGACGTCGTGCAGTTCCGTCATCGCGCGCGCCAGCAGGTCGCCGACGGCATCGAGTCCTTCCGCGACGGGGGGAGGCGTGGCCCGGTCGCTGGAGAGGCGGACGGCCCGGGCTTGGTAGAGGGCACCGGTGATGAGCGGAGCGACGGCATCGTGGATATCGGAGGCGATCCGCCGCCGCTCGTCCTCCTGCAAGCGGATGGTGCGGCGGTGGAGCTCGCGCAATTGCTCGGCCCAGGCGGCGCCTTCCTCGCGGGCGACCTCGAGATCGCCGACCTGGGTGGCGAAGCGATCGGCCATCTCCCGGAAGGCGACGCTGAGGGCGCCGATCTCCCCTCCGGAGACGGGCGGCGCGCGGTGCGAGAAGTCGCCACGGGTCAGCGCGACGGCCTGCTCCGTCAGGAGGCGGAGCGGGCGGGCGATCCATTCTCCGAGTCCGACCGCGAGGACGAGGGCGACCAGCGTCGCCAGCGCGAGGGCCGCCAGCGCCCGCTCCAGCAGCGACTGATTCGGGGCGTAGGTGGTGGGGGACGGTTGGGTGACGAAGACGGCCCAGGCGGCTCCCGGCACATCGACCGGCGCGTAGGCGGCGAGCCGGCCGTTGCCCTTCTCATCTTCGTAGGCGACGGTGCCGATCGTGCCGGCGGCGGCCTTGGCGATGGGCTCGGCGAGGCGATTGGTGAGATCTTCCTGGCTGAGCTCGTCGTCGGCGGCGCGGGTGGCGATGATGTCCTGGCCGGCGACGATGGCGATGACGGTATCGCCGCGGGCGAAGGGGAGGACGGCCGCCTGGAGCTGCTCGACGGAGAGGAGGGCGCCGACGGCGCCAACGGGTTGGCCTTTGGCCCGGTCTTCCGCCCAGACGGGCGCGACGATGGCGACGACGTCGTCCTTGCCGGGAACGGCGACCTTGCTGGAGACGGCGACCGTGCCGGGGCCGAGAGCGCGGTCCAGGGTCGATCCGAGGCCGCTGGGGAGGGGAGGTTCGAGACCGGCGGTGGCGATGATGCGCTGGTCGTTGCCGATCAAGAAGAGCCCGTAGACGCTATTGGGGCGAGCGCGCCGAAAGACGCCAAGGACGGCGGTGGAGGCGGCGGGGTCGAGGCGCTGCACGGCGGGCTCACTCGACAGCTCCTGGAGGACCTGCTCGTTGTCGTGGAGGGTCGAGCCGAGAACCTGGGCGACGACCTCGGCGGCGGCCCGCTGGGCATCGAGGACCTGGGTGCGACCATTGCCGAGGCTCTGTTGGAGGATAAAGACGACGACGCCGAGGAGGGGCAGCAGACAGGCCGCCGCTACCAGAACGAATCGTGCTCGCAGGGACCAGCGTTGTCCCACGTCGCTCCTCCAACGAGTCGCTTTGTCGATGGACACCATGCCTATGATCTCGCGTGACGCGGTTCCTGACCAGACCCAACCGGTCCCCGCTGGCGGTCCATCCGTGCCTGGCCGGCATAACGACCGTCGTGATCGTCCGTCGCACCGGCTGGCGCCTGGTGGCTGCGAGGCCCGCGGACGGGGTCATGCTACCGCAGGCGGCGCTGGTGGGCACGATGGCCGCGACGGCGGGGATCGGCGAGAGGTGGGGAGACCGCTCGGGGCGGAGGCAACGACCACCAGCGGATGATCCTCGCTCCGGGGGACGGTGACCGAGGTTATCCCAGCGGTGAGATAGCGATAAACGTAAGGGCAGCGGGAGCGGTGAGTACGCCTTTGCGTCACGTTTTAGGGGCGAACAGGCGAGGCGTTAGTTTTGCCGGAGTACCATCGAGCGGCCACCGATGACGAGCTTTGAGACGCGTATCGAGGAACTCGTCTGATCGGCCTTGCAAGAACGGGGACACCCGGGGGACGCGACTTCCAAGGCTCCCCCTTTCATCCCAAGTTCCTCCCTTCGGCTGCCAGCTGCTGCGCCGCAGAGGTGTCCGTGTTCAGTGTTCTGAGGAAAACTGACAGACACCACGAGAAGGGTCGCGAGTTGCCTTAAACGACGCGCTATGGTCGATAAGGACGGGCGATTTCGGTCTTACTGGCGTCTGATACCCCGGGGGTCCTTGGCGACGGGCGTTCGTTTGGAAAGTGTCCCTAAATAAGCAGCTTGAGAATGTCGTCGCTGCGCAGCACTTCCTAGGTAATTTGCCGGATGGCGGCCAGATGGGCGTGTTTGAACGGTAACGTCTCTGATGGGCCATCGTCTGGGTTTACCGTCATACTCCAGTTGGTGCCCTCGGCTACCCACTCGTACGTCGGATCAAGCCTCGCATCCACGTGCACCCCACCGTCTTTGTTCGCCATGCTGGTCACGAGCGCCATCCTCGTCACCTGTTTCCCGCCGTCCTTCTCGAGGTAGACGATCTCAGTCGACCACCAGTCGGCAAAAGGGACTAACTTTTTCCGAGTGGCTGTCCATCGCTTCGGAATAAACCGAGCCCCTCCCTGCAGCGGCCAGAGACGAATGTTCGTGATTCCTGCCCAGTACCCAGCCGTTGGGGAGACCGGAGTGGCAGTGGACACAAGACGGATCTTGTCCTTCACACGTAGGTGGCTGAGCAGCGACCCCTGATGCGCGGTATCGTGGAACAGCAACCGATGCGGGCCAGACATGAGGATTGCTTGATTCTCGTCCCCTCGATCGTAATAACCTGCCAATCTCGAGAGATTTTAGATATGAAGCCGAAGCCGGTCGATGAGATCCGTTTCCGTTCGCATGTGAGTTCCTCGCCCCAAGTACTCTCCGTTGCTCGTGGTGTACGAACATCACTCGCGGCAAGCATAGTCCCCATGGCAAGCCGGCTAGTCGTCGGGGAAGGAGCGGGGTGGAAGCCGAGTGGAGAGCTTTGGGCAAGGGATGGCAACTCGTCACTGGCTCGTGTTTTGCAGGTAGCAAATCTTAATCGAATTTCTTGATCGCGTCTGGGCTGACCGGCGTGAAGAAGTTGATCAAATTGCCATCGGGGTCGCGAAACAGCATGGAGCGGTTTCCCCAAGGCTGAGTAGTCGGCTCCTTAACAAATTCGCTGACTAGATTCTTCAGTTTCTCATACTCTTTGTCTACGTCATCAACGCGGAACTCTATGATCACGGTGTGGTTATCAGCTGGGTGGGCGGCTCCTGCGCCGAACATTTCAATGGTGCGCGTACTGGCTATCGCCAAAGTACAGGAAGGCGTTTTCAATTCAGCAAAATCGTCTGTGGACCGCATGATCGACAAACCGGTGATCTGTTCATAGAATTGCACAAGACCGTCAACGTTGTTGGTAATTAGGCGTATCGAGACAAAGTTCATAATCTACTCCTTCCGTGATTTACAAGCAGGTCCACTTATATTGTAGTTCAGCTACAAGCTGAGAGTCTACATCATTCAAGCCAGCCGACTCTCTTTGAAATTCGTGCAACAAAATTATCCTGTAAAGAGTTACTTCCGGGCATTTGCCGACGCGCAGCTTACCAGGATTTTTCCCTAGCTAAACACGTATATTGTTACATATATTCTCATACGTCTTATTATTTGCAGTGACATAGGCGGCTCGCTGGTACCTTCATATCTTTCGCTGAGCGGTGCTCAGTATCGACAACCGGAATAGTCGGTGAGCGATTGGCCGTGGTCGACCGCGTGATGAGGCAAAACGATCACATGCGGGCTTTCCTCCAGCCGGAATACAGCATTCGTCCGGGCGAGCCGATCAAGCAGGTCGAGTGCCGGCAGCGGCTGATCGAGATCACACTCATCTCGGCCGGCGCTACCCTGGGCCTCAAGCCCTTGGGACCGGCATAGGATATTCTCGGTCCAGTTATAAGAATCCGTCGATGTGGCCGTAACATAGGCGCAGGACTGGTCCGGTCATGCGGCGGCTCCTCTCGTCCACCGTCGGACGGCGCGCCGCCGTCTCGGGGCCGAGGCGGCGGGGTGATTTACCGCGTGGTTGGGTCGTAGGGGGTGCCGGCGGCGTCGAGGCGGACGAAGGGGGCGGCGACCTCGGGGGAGGAGCCCCGCCAAGCGGCCGCCGCCGAGGGCATCGCCCTGGAGGTCGTCAAGCTGCCCGCGCTCAAGCGGGGGGTCGTGCTGCTGCCGCGTCCCTGGGGAGTGGAACGGGACTTCGCGTGGCTGAGCCGCTTTCGCCGCCTGGCCCGTGATCAAGAACGATTGGCCGAAGTGGTGAAGGGCTTTCATCTGATCGCCGTTATCATGCTTATGTGGAAGCACGTCCTGCCCGTGCTCGGTCTGCTGTGAAGACCATACCAGGCCCTGGGCGCACCGTTCTCAGTGAAGCCCTACGCGCCCTCTGCCTCCATCTCACGCTCGTTTGGCGGTCAGGTCCTTGTCTTCCATTTCCCAGGCGTGATTGATCGTGTGATATGCGGTGTGCCGAATCAGGTACCGGAGCGGCCAGGTTCGGGCCATGTTGCCCTGGGAATGGAACGCCCGAATTGCTTTGCCATAGGCGTCGCGATGCGCGTTCAGTCCCTCGTCGGTCAGCATCGCGCCCTGAGGGGTGAGCACCCCGATCTTCTTCGCCCAATCCTGCTCCGTGGCAACTGTATGACGGACGATTTGGTCCCGATCACGCCCTCCCCCTCGCGGGCCCCTCTGCATCTCAGCCGACACGCGCGAACGCACATCGTCGAAAAACGCCCAGCACGCCTGCATCAGCGTCAGTTCACGTTCCAATTCTTCGCTCGACATATCTTGCCAGTCGATGTCCGAAAACGCGAACGAGATGCCCCAGAAGTCGGTTGAACCTGTGCCCGGATATTGCTCGACCACGTCGACAGTGGTGATGGCTGCAAACTCTGCATCCATCCCAGCGAAGTTCGCCACCTTTGCATAGCGTGGAAGGTAGGATCGTAACCGTTCAATCGCGGTCTCCCCGGTCTTCGCCCCGCGCTCGAGACCAGGCCAATCCGGCGCGACCGCCACCACCTTCTTGCCTTTCGGTCCGAATTCGAGCACCACCCGAATTTCGTCAGCCATCTCTCCTCCCAGCACCGAAGGTCCTGCAACCTCTGATCTCGAATTGGCGTGATACCGTTGTGATACGTACACCGGACAGGTTGCGTCCGCATTCCTGACCAAACAGAAGCAGGGAGGGCGCATCGCCCTCCCTGTTTGTATTGATACATCTGTCGACGGTTACTTCTTGTCATTGTCCACTTCGCAGAACGCAGCCTCGACCGTTGCATCGTCATCCGGTGTGCCCTGCGCCTGGCCCGCAGCGCTTCCTCTACGGTGTGCGCGGTGGTTGGGATTCCATTCCACAAGCCTGCCAAGTCCATAACAGGGTCTAGCTAATCACGCGAGTCGAGTCTTCAGGAAGGCCAGCGTGCGTTCCCATGCCAACTCCGCCGCCGCGGCGTCGTACACATCCGGCCGGTTGGGCTCGACAAACCAGTGGCCGGTGCCGGGATAGACGTGGAACGTCACCTCGCGCCCCGCCGCGCCGATCTTCGCCTCCAGCGCGCGTACGGCCTCCAGCGGCTCGAAGTCGTCGTGCTCCGCGAAGTGACCGAGGTAGGCCGCCCGGGCCGTGCGGTAATCGCCGTCGTCCGTCCCGTAGAACACCACGACCGCGCTGACGTCGTCCGGCCGCACCTGCGACAGATGCAGCGCCCAGTAAGCGCCCAGCGAGAAGCCGATGGCCCCAATCTGGGCACCCGTCTCCGCCGGCAACCCGCGCAGCTGCTCGGTCGCAACCTGCACGACCGGCTCCACTACGGCCGCCTCATCGTGCGCGTCGCGCAACACCTCGGCCTCGGCAATGGTCGCGGCCGTCGCCCCGCCGGGGAACAGACTCGGCGCCAGCGCCACGTAGCCCGCCGCCGCCAGCCGGTCGCACACGTCGGTGAAGACGGACGTCAGCCCCCACCAGGCGTGCAGCACCAGCACACCGGCACCGGTCCCACTTTCCGGCACGGCCAGATACGCGCGATTGCCCGTCGGCCCGACTTGCAGCCATTCCCCCACACTCACCTCCGTCCGTACGCCGAACGTCCGTTCGGGTGCAGCATAGACGACGCGGTCGGGTTTGCCAAGAGGGCACGGCCGCAAAGCCTCGCCATCCCATTCGTGAAACGTGCGGCAGGAGGGTGTTGAAACACCCTCCGTTTTGAGACGCGCGAATCGCCGAGGTGGTCCTGCCACAGGCGCAGGGCGGGTCCGGTCGTGCGGCGACTCCTCTCGTGCACCGTCGGATGGCGCGCCGTCGTCTCGGGGCCGAGGCGGCGATTCGATTTAGCGCTTGGTTGGGTCGTAGCGGGCGCCGGCGGCGTCGAGGCGGACGAAGGGGGCGGCGACGTCGGGGGAGGAGAGAGCGGCGTAGCGGTGTGGCTTGCGAAAGGCATTGCCCCAGGTTTCGCGTTGCCGGTAGTCGCGGAGGCGATCGAGGTCGAACGGGGCGAGGAAGATGCCCTTCTGCTCGCCGGCGAGGACGATGAGGGTGTCGCGCGAGGGGCCGTCGCTCTCGGGGTAGACGATCGGGTCGAAGGCGACGGAATGGCCATTGTTCTGCGGCGCGGCGTAGTTGGCCATGGCGACGCCGACCATGTTCTCGAAGGCGCGGACGCGAAACTGGAGGAGCCGGATGTCATCGAGGGTGCAGGCGTTGGGGGTGAGGATGATCTCGGCGCCCGCCAGCATCAGCAAGCGGGCACTCTCGGGAAACTCGCGGTCGTAGCAGATCATGGCGCCGATGGCGACTGAGCCGCCGGCCGTTTCGAGGACAGCAACAGGGAACTCGTCGCCGGGGGTGAGACTTGCCTCGTGAGCCGAGAAGTCGCAGGTGTGGACCTTGGCGTAGGTGAGAACGATCTCGCCGTGGCGGTCGATGAGGGAGACGGTGTTGCGCGGCGGGCCATCCCACCGTTCGAGGTAGGTAAGGGCGATGGCGAGGTTCAGTTCTTTGGCGAGGCGGCGGAAGTGGAGGACGAAGGGATCATCACGGCCGATCGCCAGACCGGACCAGGGGTCGGGGGCACCAGGCGGCGCGGGCGGAGGGGAGGCGGCGGCGGCCCATCGGCCGGGCGCGCGCCAGACGTTGGCGGGGTCGGGCGGGACGGCGGAGGTGTAGCCGGCGCTCCACATTTCGGGGAAGAGGGCGATGTCGGCGCCGAGGGCGTGGGCGCGCCGGCAGAACGCCTCCCCCTTGGTCTGGTTGGCGGCGCGGTCGTTGCCGTGGGCGACCATCTGGAGGAGGGCAACTGTCAGGGAGGGCATCATGGTCTCCTGGGGGCGAGCCGGGGCCGGATCGAGACGAGGCCGCGCCGGGATCAACTCCGCGGGCGCGGCGGGACGCTATGCTGCCAACGATCGCGGGTCGCGTGCGTGGCGCGCGTCAGGATACCGCGACTGTTTCGCGGGCGACCGCTGACGAGGGGGCGACGCAGGGCGATCGCATCTCATGCGTTGAGGATCTTGAGGAGGTAAGCGTCGTTCCAACCGGCCATCAGGCGCTGGGCCTTGATCCCGACCTTCGCGGTGCGCTCCCGACGCAGGAGGTTGAGCGCGAGG
>JAABUS010000891.1_pt1 | contig 71096 bp, 9 predicted proteins | sample 5560161 | NCBI WGS metagenome assembly JAABUS01 (sample SAMN10711885, study PRJNA513376) | rock metagenome | isolation source: Antarctica rocks | place: Antarctica: Victoria Land, Trio Nunatak nord | collected 2016-01-04
ATTTAGAGTAGTAATAAAATATATAATAAAGTAGTATAAAAGTAAATATATAATCTAGTAGTAACTCTATTATACTCTCGTATATAACTATAATATACTCTATAATATATTTTATTACTACGCTATAATATACTCTATTATTACTCTATAATATACTCTATTATTTCTTTATAATATACTTTATTATTATTTTATTATATTATAATATAGTTTTATCTACTTTAACCTAGTCTAATTTATTTTAGATTTAATTTAAATTTAAAATAACTCCCTATTTCTATTTTAATATAGTCGGGATAGGAAATAAATAAGTACTTTATATACTAACTTTTATCTAAATAGTAACTGGCCCTACTCTAATTTCGTCCTTTATCTTTTATTTTAACCTACTTTTATATTATAGTTAAACTATAGTTTAATAAACCTAGCTTATAATTTAAATAATATCTAGATATTAATCCCGTCTCTTAATATTATAAAAGATTAATTACCTAGTTAATACTCTTTAATATTAAGATAATTATTATAGAGAATTAACTCTCTAACTCCGAAGACCGCGTCTAATAATTCTTCGCCGAAGTTTAGAATAACTTTATTAATTTCTTAAATACCTTCGATTATTTATATATTTAAGTCGAGAGTAATTCTTTATTTAATATTTTATTTTTATTTATACCTCCTCTTTTTCCTATATTAAATATATAATCTCTAGTTTATATTATCGTTTAGGTAATAATTTAGGTCGTATTTATTATAATCTAAATTATACTTTAGCCCCCGCCTTAGGTATTCGATAAAAATAATTTTAATAATATTATTATTATAGGCCTACGCTCGTTTTTCTTTTTAAATATTTATTTTTTTATAATCTTAAACGCCTCCTAGATTCGAAAAGTTCCTAGATATCTCGGAATATAAAAGGGACTAAAATAAATTAGATATTTAAGAGTAAATATTAATATAGCGGATATATATTAATTATAACCGTTATTTTATTAATAATAATAAAATCGTTTATATAGAGTTTAAATTAATTATCGGTAAAAAGATTTTTAATTTAATAAATAGTTATTAAAAAGAGGGTCTTTATATCTTAACTAACTTTATTAATTAATAAAAGAAATTATAAGAAATATAAAATAACCCGTTTAAATAAAAGGATACTCGGAATTATATCTAGGAATTTAAATAAGGCTTTATATCTTTTAACGAGTATTTTAACCTTATTATTTAAAAGAAAGAATATTCTCGAATAAAGAACGAATTCTTAATTAACGTTATAAAATATAATATTAATTATATTACTTAATAGGCCTTTATCTTTTAAAGGAAAATTAATAATTAATAATTAATAATTATATATCTTTAATAAGTACGTCCGTATATACTCGGAAATTAATTAAGAATTTTAATAAATTAAGTATTATTTACCTCGTTAAAATACTACTCCCGTTAAAATAGGATAAACTTTAAAGAGGTTAATTATACCTTTACTAATTTCTACCTCTATAATTTACTCTAGTATAATAAATACTTTTATTTATATTATTATATTAACTCCTACTCTTTTATTTAGGAAGTTAATAGACTTCGATTCGACCTAAATTATTATTAAAGATAAATTAACGAGAACCCCGGTCGTTAAAGTTATCTACGAGAAATAGAGGCTTTACTTCTATTATAAATTACCTAGGTATAATATAAGAGCCTATTTAATTAAATTAATTAACCTCCGATCTAGTATTATAATTATAGTTAAAAATAATAAAAGCGTTTTAGGAGGAGTTATTTTAAACGCGGAAAAAGAATAATCCCAGTATAAAGTTATATATTAGGGCTATAGGTACCTAGAACTTTATATATACTTTCTTACTTATCGGCTATATCGTTTAATTTATTAATTAAGTTTTCGCTTTAGTTTATTATATAGTTTTTTAAATCCGACTCTATATTTCGTAATAAATATATAGTTATTTCTTATTAACTACGGAACGATTAGTCCCGAATTTAAATTAAAGCCTTAATTAATACTAGTATATTAAATTATTTTTTTATTAATTATAATTTTATATATATTTAATATTTATCCCTTCGCCTTTTTTATTATTTTTATATCGTCCGACTCTTTAATAATATATTTATTATTATAGAACGTATTATTTATATCGTAGAAGCGATTTTAAATATTTATAATTATTAGGAACGAATAGTCTTTTTTATTATTAAATTTAGTTAATATTTTATCGTAATCGGCTTATTATATCTATATTATTATAAAGTTACTACCGATTTCTCCAATAATTCCTTAATTTTTATTTTATATTTTTATTTTATATTTTTATTTTATATTTTTATTTAAGAAACTATACTCTTAGTTTTATAAAAATCTTCGTAGAAAATAAACTCTTTTTAATACCCTAAAAGAGTTTCTAAATTTAAGATTTTTAATTTTTAATTTTTAATTTTATTTAATACCCGTATAAAGTAAATTTAAATTTAAAAGAAATTATTAATATATAAAGAGCCGTTCTTATTTATAAATAATAACGTTATAATTAAATAATTAATTTCGATTAAAGAAAAGTTACTCTAGCTTTAAATTTATTAATAGTATATTTAGTCCTAGATTTATTAAAAATAAATCTAGTCTCTAGCCTAGTTTAGTATTTATATAAAATAACCTAAAATTTAAAAAGAATTACCCTAGTTCTAGATTTATTAATAGTAAATTTAGATTTAAAAGAAGTTTTCTTTATCCTAGTCCTAGTTATTTATTCCTATAAAAACTAGTTATAATAATAAATATAATCGTATTATTACTATCGTTAAATAAGGAAAGATATTTAAAATTAAATATCGTAGCCTAGCCTCGCTTCGTTTTAAATTTTAATATTAAGAATAACGAACCTAGTACCTAGCTACTCTTAATATATACAAAATAAAATCTCGATTATTTACTCGTTTTATAAAACCTAACGAGTAAACTATATTTAATTTATTATTTATAGAAATCGATCGATTTTTAGGTATTTTAAAAGAAATCTCGATTTTAAATATTTAATTTTATTAAGAATTTAAATATTATGAACCTAAACCCCGCTTTAGTTAAAATTTTAAATTAAATATTTATAATATAACCTAGAACCTAGAACCGAGTTATATTTAAAATAAATAATGAACTCTATCTCGCCTCCGTCGTTATTTAAGAAAAGTTTTAAGTTTATCGAGATAATAAGAATATTAATCTAATTATAATTTTATTTACGCGGTATTATAAATTCCTAGACGTTTTTTTAAGAAAAAGTATTAATATTTTACCTTTATATTAATTATATAATTATATTATTAAATTTAAAGAAGGGTTATAACCTCCGTTATTTAATTTCTATAATATAAATTATAATAAAATCCTAGAACTCCGCCGTTACCTAGATAAAAACTTTAGTAAAGATTTTATTCGGGTTAATTATTTTTATACTATATCCTCTATTTTATTTATGAAGAAACTTAGCGGAGGCCTATATTTTTATTAATTACCGAGGACTAAATATTATTATTATAAAGAATAAGTATTTTTGATACGGGGTCAATATAATAATATATAATATAAAAGATATTAATTATTCTATAGAGGATTTGGCTCTAATATACTAGAATCTAATATTACTCTAGGTTTAATAAAACTAGCGGTAGGGTTTAGCCCGATATTTTAATAAATATTAATAATAATATTTATAGTAAAATTCTACCCTATAATAAAATACTCTTTTTAAAAGATAAAAAGTTATATCTCTATAATTTAAGGGTCCGCGGAGCCTCCTAATTAATTATATCTACGATTTATATAGTTTTTAAACTTTTATAAATAGCCTAAATTCTTCTAGTATCCTCTAAAGTCTTATTAGTAAAAAGTACTAGAACTAGCTAGTTAACGACGAGATAATAAAATTAATATTAATATAATATAGTTATAAAGGTATTGTAGTAAGGTAAGGTAAAATATATTAATATTAAATACTATAAACTTAAAGGAGTAAACTATTAAGAGTTTAGTAAAAATTCTTTTAAAACTAACTCTATTAAGATTTATCGAATAGCGAGGTCTTTATAACTAAAACTATTTTAGCGTCGCGCTAGGCTATACTAAACCTAGCTCCTAAATAGAAAGAGGTATTTAAGAGGTAGTACTAGCGGAGTCGTCGCTACTAAATAGAACGATAGAGACTCTCGATCGTAGGTAACTATTTATATAAGGTATAAATAAAGTTCTATATATACTATAGGGACTATAGGGCTCGCTATCGCCCGAATAAAATAAAGGATAAAAAGTTACTTTTATAATTTAATAAAGAGCTCAAAAGTATTTATCTAAAATAATATAGTACGGAAGCGTCTATATATAGGGTAGGATAACTAGTTCGAAGATAATATATTAAAGAAGCCCCGAATAAAGAGTTTAGTAAACTATAAGAACGTCGATTCGATAATTTAACGAAGAGGTCGGTACCGTTATTCGGTATAATACGGAAGCGTTATATATATAGGTAAAATTTACTATCGATATAGAATAAACTATTTTGAATATATTAGTTAATAAAGAGTATATTAACCGTTTTAGAGGTTATTTTACTATTTATAACTAGTATAATCGTTCTCACTAATATAGAAGAGGTATAGTTCTACGTTAGTATTATTATTACTACTATTTGACACAGGGTCAATATAATAATATATAGTATAAAAGATATTAATTATTCTATAGAGGATTTAGCTCTAATATACTAGAATCTAGTATTACTCTAGGTTTAATAAAGCTAGCGATAGAGTTTAGCCCGATATTTTAATAAATATTAATAATAATACTTATAGTAAAATCCTACCCCGTGACAATTTTTTAACTTTAATTTTAGAAATTTTAAATCGATTAAATCGTATTAAGATATTTTCTAAATTAGATATTATATTTATTTTCAATCGCCTCCGTATTAAAGAGGGCGATAAAGAATTTATAATATTTTATACCCGATTCGGCCTATTTAAATATTTTATTTTATTATTTAAATTATATAATAACCCTACCTCGTTTTAATACTATATTAATAATACTCTTCGTGAATTTCTCGACGAGATTTATACCGTTTATCTCGATAATATTTTAATTTATAGCGATATCGAGGAAGAGTATAAAATCTATATTAAATATATTCTTTAGAAACTCCGAAAGGCGGGGCTCTAAATAAATATTATTAAATATAATTTCTATATTAAAGAGGTTATATATTTAGGATTAATTATTATTATTAAAGTAATTAAAATAGATTTAAAGAAAATTAATATTATTTTAAATTAATTATAGTTAGTTAATATTAAGGATATTTAAAGTTTCCTAGGATTTATTAACTTTTATCGGTATTTTATCTATAGATTTAATAAACTCGTTATATTATTTATAGTTTTAACTAAAAAAGATATTACTTTTAAATAAAGTATTTAATATTAAATAACTTTTAATATCTTAAAGAAAGTTTTTATCTCCGATATTATTTTAATTTATTTCGACCCCGACCGTAAAATTATAGTAGAAATAAATATATTTAATTATATATCTAAAGGAGTTCTATCCTAGTATAATAATAAAAATATTCTTCGTTTTATAATTTACTTTTTAAAGAAGTATAACTTTATAGAGTATAATTATAAAATTTATAATAAAGAGTTTATAGTAATTATTTATATATTAGAGGAATAGCGCCTTAAACTAGAGGGATCTACTCTTTTTATCGAGGTAATATCCGATTATAAAGTTCTTAAGTATTTTATTTTATTTAAAATATTATCTCGTTATTAAATAAAGTAGAGCGAGTTTTTATTTTATTATAATTATAAGATTATTTATTTACCTAGTAAAGAAGGCGGTAAATTTAATATATTAACGAGTTAATTAAGAAACTTTTTTAAAGAGGGGGATAAATTAGACCCTAGATATTAATATTAATATTATATTATATTAAAAAGAAGAAATCTAGCCCTAGAAATTCTTAAAGACTATATTTATAATATATTATTAAATATAATAACCCTAATTTTAGTCCTAGTTACTTTAATTATAATAATAATAAATTAAAAGATTCTCGTTTAGTTTTTTTAATTATATTTTATATTAATTTATATAACCCCGATAGACCTCGATATAAATATTAATTTAGAATTATAAACCCCGTTTATATTATACGAGCCCGAGTTAAATAGAGATTAATTTATTAATTTAAATAAAGATTTATACGATACCCTAATTTATTAATTATAGGATATAGTTAATTAAGCCGATTAATTCGCCCCTAGAGTCCTAGAAATATTATATTTAAGAATATATTATTATAACGGAATTCCCCTCATTAAATATAAAGATAGAGATAAAGTTCTTTATTTCCGAGGAAAAAGATATATTCCGAATTTTAATAAATTACGCCTTCGTTTAATTTAACTAGTTTATAATAATATTATAAAGAGTTATTTAAATCCTATTAAATATTATAAATTAATTAGTCGGGCCTATTAATAGCCTAACGTTTATATTATTATCTAGTAATTTGTTAGGAATTATTATATATACCGAAAAACTAAACCTTCCCGTTAATATATTTAAAGATAACTACGTTTATTACTACCTTTATAACGATATTAAAGAGACGTCTTAATAGATTATATAAATCCTCTATCGTTTTATACTTTTATAGGAATTATTTATTAATATATCCTAGTTTTTATAGACCGTTTAATTAAGATACGGTACCTAGTATTAATTATATCGATAGGAATAAATAAAGCCTACGACGCTTTCTACTAGAATATATAAAAGCTCTATAAATTACTAGATATTTTTATTTTAAATAAAGAATTTTAATCTACGTCGGAATTCTAAAAGACTTTATATAAATATTTTAGAATTAATTAATATATATTTATAAAATATTATCCTTAAACGGATAATTAAACCGAGTAGTTTAATATTATAATAAAATACTACCTCCGTATATATATTAATTATATATAGGATAATTAAATGAAATAGCTCTTTAGAGCGGAGTTTTTTAATAATAATATTAATTCTTCTAATACTCTAGCCTCGCTTTTCTTAATTAATTATAATTAATATTTATATATCGGTTTCGAGTTTATCGAATCTTTACTCTAAGATTTTACTACTTAAACGTATATTTATTTAATCGTTATTAATAAATTCGCGATATAAATAGAAACTTTAAATAACTACCTCCGCGATAAAATATTTATTATTTAAATTATTTTTAAATCCTCGGTTAATTAACGAAGGCGCCTATATTTAATATATTTAATAAACGACTAAATATAGTCAAATATTAAAAATCTAAATATTATATATTTTTTAATTAAACTCGACGATTATAATATCGGCCCCTTCCGAGTCTTTAAGGTTTTCGATAATTCTTTTATAATTTAACTAGATTTTCTATATTTTATAAAAATTTATCCTATTCTTTATACTAGTTTATTATAATTAATAATTAATAACTTTTTACCTAAATAAATCTAGTTTATCCGAGAATTTATAACTACCGAAGATAATTAATATAAATAGTATATTAATAATATCTTAAATTTTAAATATAATCGCCGTTATAGTTTATTTTTATTAAAGTATTATATTAAGTAAGAAGATTATATTATTATATAAAAACTCTTTTAATACTTTACTTATTATTAATAATTTATTAATAAATTATAAAGTAGTAGTACGTTATATACGCCTACGCCCCGTTAAGGGCGCTAGTATATTATATACGCCTACGCCCCATTACCTTTATAATATTATTACTTTTCGATACGAGGTTTTAACCTTAGTATCGCGGGGTTTTAATTTTTAGTAATTTTATATCGAGTTAATATTCCCCCGTATTATTAGAATTCTTAGAGATTAGTTTTATTATTAAATCTAAAATTTAAAAACTACCTAATAATAAACCCCGTAATTATTTTATATTTTTTATATTATTACTAAGCCGCTAGCTCTACGTTAACGGCTTTAGGTATTATAATTCTAATTTTTTAAATCTTTTTAAAGAAAAGACCTATTATCGTTATAATATCGGGTTTAACCTCGAGACGTCTAGAAAAACTTAATAATATTAATATTAATTAAGCCCTCTTCGACGACCCCCGCTATAAGAATAATAATAAATTTAGAGGTATTATTACCCTCGAAGAGATTTTAAATATATAATTTAAAGTTATTAAAGAAGAAAATCGTCGCCTTAAATAATAATAAAAATTAAGGATATTATAAACTTAAAATTAAAGACTATATAATCCTATTATTTTTATATTTATTAACGGAGTATTAATAAAATCTACTATTTATAATAAAGGTCCCCTAATTATTATATCTACCGATAAAATAATAATAAATTTAATTATATTTAATAGAGATATCTTTATTAGGGCGAAAATACTACGCTTTAATAAAATACGTTTTTATAAAAATACGAGTAAAGGTAAATATTTATACTAGTTCCGCGACGTTAATATTAAATTTTTAATTAGTCCTAAATATTTCACTACCGACTATTTAAGAATTATATATTATATAGACTCGTTAAAAAGTAACTCTTTAACGTAGTAGTATAGATACTACGATTTATATAGTTTAATTAGTATTATATTCAGTTTTTTCTAAAAATTCCTTCTTAATTTAATAACGGATTTAGTTAATTATTATCTTTTGATTTATAAAAAGTAGGACGAAACTAAATAATAATTTAATTAAAAGATATTATTATTTAAAGCCTACTTTAAAGAGATAAAGACCTAACTACTTTTATTTTCGGAGGAATATAAAGTAAATTTCTTTTTAATTAAATTTAAACCTAAATTTAAAAAAAAAATTCTTAATATTAATAGTATATTTATTTAAAGAGAAGAAATTCTTATTTAAGTTATTATATAAAAAAAGAATCTAGAGTATATATAGTTAATGGGCGGTTTTAATTCTAATTCGGATTCCTAGTTAAAGAACCTTAATAAAGAAAAATTTATAATAAACCGAATTATTAAATTTAACGCCGGCGAAAATATTAAATAAATATATTTAAAAAAGAAGGGTAATAAACGTAAAACTAATATTATTAATTCTTTATATAATAAAATTATTTATTATTACTATAGAATAGAAGGTTATATTAAATTTAAATATCCCGATATAAATAAACTAGTTATATACGTCGGCGCGGTATCGGTAAAAAATAATTAAACCTAATTTACGCCTCGGAAGAAGAGTAAGAAAAACGATTAATAAAAATATACTCTTTTATTCTTTTTAAGAGTTAGATTACTCTTTAGAATAAAGTTAAATAATTTATTATTTTAATTAATTTTAAAATATAAATTAATTTAATTTTATAACGGTTTATTATTAAAAATAATTTAGAATCTTATAACGTTATTTTATTACTAACTAAAGTAATTAACGGGTAAAGTATATATTACTATAATATATATTAATTAAACTATTAAATAGTCGATAGTTAGGGTTAAGAACGTAAATATAATATTTTATTCAATTTTATACTATAAATTTTAAAGATTTAAACGTTATTTTAGGTATATTTAAATTATATTAATTAAAGATATTAATTAATTCTAAGGCGGATTAATAGCGGTTTAAATTAATTCTAATATTTTATAAATTAAGAAACTGGCTAAATTCACTAATAATTTTAAAAATAAATCGAATATATTCGCGGTTATATACGCTATAATAGTATAAGGTAAATAAAAAAAACTTCCTAATTTAAAGATTCTTAAGGAATTTATAGAATTTTATAATATTTTTTCTAATAAGAAAGCGAGTACCCTACCTATTTTTAAATAAAAGAATTATATTATTAAAATAAAGATTAATAAAGAACCGCTTTATAAGCCTCTTTATAATTTATTTTAAACTAAATTATCGGAGCTACGGTGTTATTTAGAATTCTTATTTTATAAAAACTAGATCCGTTATTTAACTTTTTTAATTAAAATACCTATTCTTTTTATATTTAAAAAGGATAATAAATTATATTTTTATATTAATTACTAAGATTTAAATATAGTAATTATTAAGAATCGATACCTATTACCTTTAATTACTAAAATATTAGACCGTTTATATAGTTTTAAAATCTTTATAAAGTTAGATCTTAAGGATATTTATTATAAAATCCGGATTAAGGAAAGCGATAAATAGAAGATTATTTTCCGAACTCGTTATAGTTATTCCGAATATTTGGTTATACCTTTTAGGCTCGTTAATACACCGGCGATATTTTAAATTTATATTAACTATATATTTATAAGTTTAGTAGATATAATATATATAATATATTTAAATAATATCCTAATTTATAGTATAGTATTGAACCGGCGGAGTATTAGCGCTATATTAAATAAATACTCGAATAATTATATTAATCCTAGTTATTTATTAATTTTAAGAAATATTAATTTAATACCGAAATAGTCGAGTTTTTAAATTTTATTATATTTATTAATAAAGTAGTTATAGACCCGGAATATATTAAAATTATTAAGGAATAACCTTAACCGAAAATTTATCGGGAGGTATAAATCTTTTTAGGCTTCGTTAACTTTTATAAACGATTTATTTATAATTATTTTAATATAAATATATTATTTATTAATCTATTTAAAGGTAGTAAAGTAAATAAGAAAATAAATCCGTTAAAATAAATAAACGACGTTACGGAAGTATTTTAGATTTTATAAAATATATTCGTAAACGTACTTTTTCTACGCTATTATAATCTAACTAAATAATTATATATAGAGACGGATACTTCTAACTTTAGCCTTAATTTTATATTATTATAATAGGATAAAAATAGTTATTAACGCTTTATAATGTTCTAATTATAAAAATTAAATCCTTTAGAATAAAATTATAAAACCTATAATTAAGAATTACTCGTTATTATAATAGTAATAAAATAATAGTAATACTACCTAGAAAATAACCCCTATTATATTAAAATCTAGATTAATTATACTAATTTAAAGAGTTTTATAAAATAGAAAGAGTTAAACTTTAAGTAGGCCCGTTAAGTATTTAAATTAATTACCTATAATTTTAAAATCTTCTATTATACTAGAAAATTAAATTCTATTAATATACCGTTACCGGGTTTTAAATTATAAAGGAGTATCGTTATTAAATATTAAATTATTATTAATACTTTAGAACAAACTTACTCTTTAGACTAGTGGTTAATTAATAGAAAAAAAAAATAAAGTAAAAATAATTATAATCTCTACTTTTTAGATTATAGAGTTAAAAATAGTAATTCTAAAGCGGGATATTATAATAATATTTAAAATTATATATAATAATCCTAAAAAGCCTATTAAAACGCTAATTCGAGAATTATAAATTTATAATAATTAAATAAACTCTTTTTAAACTAAAGCGAATATATTAAAGAACTACTATTATATAAAGAATAAAATATAGATTATAAACTCCGAGGGATTATTAGAATATAACGGTCGTCTTTATATATTAAGGAATAAAGTTTTAAGAGAAAAGTTTATAAAGAGGTATTATAATAATCCTCTAATAAGTTATTTTAGCGCTACGAAATTATATAAATTATTTACCCGAAAAATTTTCTAGGAGGGTAGTTTAAAATAAATTACGAACTATATAAAAACTTATAATATATATTAGCGGACGAAGGCGCCGCGATATTATTTATATAACGAATTAAATTCGCTTCCTATTATTATTTAATTATAGAAGGAAATTTCTATAGATTATATAACTAGTTTACCGCCTAGTAAATATAGAAGTATTATTTATAATATTATTTTTATTATTATAAATCGATTTATTAAAATAATTAAATATATACCTATAATTATTAAAATTAATACTATTTAACTAGCGGAAGTATTTTATTCCAAAATTATTCATTATTATAGTATATTTAATAGTATTATTAGCGATAGAGGTTTTATTTTTATAAATACTTTCTAGTCGGCTATATATTTTTATTCGAAAATTAAATAATATTTAAATACTACCTTTTACCCTTAAATAAATAAGTAGATAAAGTATTAAAATTAGGTATTAAAATACTATTTACGTATATTTATTAATAATAAATAAACTAATTAGGCTAGATTACTATCTATAATAGAATTCTTAATAAATAATAATTAGAGTACTATTATCGGAACGATATTATTTTTCCGTATATATAGTTATTATCCTAAAATCCGTTAGGAGGTCGAGGACGATTTTAGAAAAAAAAAAGTACTAGTTATAAATAATAAAGTACGATAATTATAAACTTTAAAGAATAAAATTATAAAATATTTTTAAAGCGCTACCGAATATTAAATTAAATAGTATAATAAAATATATAAACTATAAAGTTATAAAGTTAATAATTTAATTATATTAATAATAAAGAATTTAAAGTAAAAGCGCTTAAATAAAAAATTATCCTATAAGTTTATAAAGCCCTTTAGGATTATTAATAAAATAAGAGTATAAATTTACTACCTACTACTACCTTTTATATATAGATTTATAATATCTTTTATATATCGTTATTTAAATTATATTATCTTCGCGATTATATTAATATAACGGAATTTTTTATATAAACGCCCGAATTTATTAATAATAATAAGTTATAAAAGGTAGAAGAGGTAATTAATAAAATTAAAAATAAAAAAGATATCTAGTATAAAGTTAAATAAATTAATTAGGGCGAAGAATATAATTAATAATTATTAGACGAAGAGTTTATTAATATTAATAAACTAATTAAAGTCTTTAAATAGGCGGGTAGTAAATATAAATATATAAATATAACTAAAGAAGTTACCTAGTTATATAAAATAATAAAGTAGAATAAATAAAACCGATATTAAAAATAAATATTACTACTTTTATATTAATATTTATATAACGGACGTTTTTCTTTATATTTATAACCTTATTATATAGTTTTAAAATATAACTAAATTCGATTTATTATTAGAACTATTTATATACGATAACGATAAAATATTATATTTATAAGAATATTTTTATTTTAAATATAGTCTATATAGACGCCTAGAATATATTATTAAATAATATATCTAGGTAAGTTTAATTAATACCGATTTAAAAAAAAAGAACTCGATATTATTATTATATTATATAAAATATTTAGTTTCTATCGAAATCTTTAGAAGAAGATATAATATCCTTAATATAGTCCTTAAAATCCTATTTATACTAGCGGAAACTCTCGGCCTCTTTTTCGAGAATTTTATTTATTATTTTTAATTCCTTAATACGCTAGTTCGCCGCCGTTAATTAATTTTATAAGTTAGCGATTATAGTAAAAACTTACCTATTAATTACTATTATTTTACTATATATTTTACGTTATTAAATAATTTCTTTATTTATTAATTTATATTTATATTCTTCTTTAGGGGTTTTATTACCGATACGGGTATATTAATATATAGACCTCCTTACCTTCCTTCGGAAAAATTTAAAGATTTAAAGATTTATTATTATTAATATATAATATTTTAGAGTTTACAGTTATAGTTTATCTTTATATAACGGTCGATTCCATAACGATTAATATAATAGAGTATATAAAGAGGGGATATACCTCGAATATAATTATTATTAAACTAGTAGAAATAGACCCGGTAAAGAAGTTATAAAGTATAGTAAATTATTATTATAATTAGTATTATATAGTCGCGTTAATAGCGGACTAGTTATATTTACTAATATATTTATAGCTAGAATAATTAATATAAATAAATTAATATTATTAATAAATAGTAGTTATTTATAGAGTTAAAAGAAAACTATATATAACGTGAGTATTATTTATATATTAGTTATAATACTAGAACGTTATTATAAAATTAGAGTAATAATATATGAAAGAGGCTAAAGGAGTTACGAAGAGAGAAAGTAAATAGGCGAGCGAGTTTATTTTAATAATAAACCGTCGCGCTAAATACTTTATTATTATTATATATCGATACGCGCCTCCGCTCCACTATCCCGCTTTTATTAATAGATATAATCGTTATTATAGTAGTTATATTATTACTAATCTCCGGGTATAATATTAGGGCTATATTATTTATATATAATATTTTACTACTAGTATTTTTATAGTATAATAAGAGTATATAGTAAGAGTAGTTATTATTATTCCGCTATTAATACTATAAGTACTATAGAAATAATCTAATATAATATATTTACTATAAGTATTATAAGCGTTATAGGAACGATAATATATATTATTTTACTCTACTATTATTATATATAATAATATTATAGAGACGAAAGAAATATTACTTAATTAATTACTATTACTATATATTAACGCTATAGAGATAGTTTTATAAATATACTATTTATTTATTATTAATATTACTATATAGTAGAGGTAATATAATAATATTACTTTTCTATTACTAATACTATATTATAGTACTATAGAAATAGTTCTATATCGTTCCGCGACTAATATTATATATTAGCGCTATAGGACCGATAGTATAAACTAGAAAACTTTTTTTCCTTATTTCCCTTAAGGAGTTTAAAGGTTTTTTAATAAATTTCGACTAATTAATTAAATACTATTCCGTGACTAGTACTACGGGTATTAAAGAATTAGGTACGTAACTTTATATTTAAATTATTATATAATAACGCCGTTATATTAAATAACTCTTTTCTTTTATTTCCTTTAAGAGGTTTAAAGATTTTTTAATAAATATTTTTTAATTAAAATATTTAAATATTTAAAGACTAGGGCTTAAAAAGAGAAATAATTATAAAATAATAATATATTATATATACCTATACCCCGTTAAGGGCGCTAGTATATTATATATACCTACGCTCCGCTACCTCTATAATATTATTATTTTTCGATATAGGGTTTTAGCCTTAATATTACGGGGTTTTAATTTTTAATAATTTTATATCGAGTTAATATTCCCCCGTGTTATTAGAATCTTTAGAGATTAGTTCTATTATTAAATCTAGGATTTAAGAATTATTTAATAATAAACTCTATAATTATTTTATATTTTTTATATTATTATTAAGCCGCTAGTTATACGTTAACGGTTTTAGATATTATATAAATATTATATCTCGAATCCTAGCGCCGCTAGTCTCTACGAATTACTATATATTATTTAAAGGTATTAATATAGTAAATCTTTATTATTATTATTTTAGTCCGATTTTTAAGAAATTAACCCTAGTTTATACTCTAGTTTACTCTTTATCCGTTATTACTACCTCGGTTATTATTCCGTATCGGCTTCGACCGATACTTCGTATTATTATATAAATAAATAATACCCTCTAGCCTAGCCCCGCCGTTATCGTTTATAAATAATAACGTTAACGACTAGTTTTATTTATATATCGCCGCTTATTCCCCGTTAAATCTCTTATTTATTATTATTATTATAATTAAATATTCCGTATTAATCTTAATTAATACTTTATATAATTGTATTAATAAATAATATACTTTATCCTACTTTATTATTTATCTCGTAGGAGCTCGATCTTAAAGAGGGGGTTATTATTATAATATAATTTTATTTATTTTAATTTAATTTAATTTATTTTAAATTTAATTTAAATCTAAACTAGTTCCTTATTTCTATTTTAATATAATCGAGATAGGAAATAAATAAATACTCTATATACTAGTTTTTATTTAGATAATAGTTAATTTTATTTTAATTTTCGTTTTTTATCTTTTATCTAACTTTTTTCTTATATTATAGTTAAATTATAATTTAATAAACTTAATTTATAGTTTAATAAATATCTAGATATTAATCCCGTTCCTTAATAGATTATTACTTTATAATATACTTTATTACTACTCTATAATATATTTTAAATTATAATTAATAATATACTCTATTATAGTTTAATTTATAATATATACTTTATATAACTTTATTATTTACTTTATTATAACTTTGTTATACCCTTATCTATAGTCCTACTATAAATTTAATATATACCGGTTTATTACTTTATTACATTCCTGTCTATAGCCTTATTATAGGTCCTTATTTTATTCTACTTAACGTTGGTGGTTACCCCACCCAAATAAGGTACGCGGGCTATCCGTTTAACGCCAGCCTCGGTGGTTTTGCAATCTACTGTAGACAGGCGAGACAGGATGGTGCCCACACAAGAGCCGTATCCCAGCGGATACTGATGTTGATGCTGATGCTGATGCCGGTGCTGGAGCTGTCGATAGGTCGTCGCTTAGGCACTCAAATACTACAGCTTTTCCATGACAATGTACCGAGCTAGAGATTCGCCCCGTTTACTGAAGTAAATACTTACGTCATTCTGTATGTACTAATACAGTGAATTCCGAAGGCTTTACGGCTCAATCTTGGATTTAAACCATGGGACTTCCAAGCCCTAATGTCGCTCGCCTCTCCCACATATGTACACCAACTTCTTCTTCTTCTTCTTCATCATCATTGTCGTCCTCGTTCCCATCTCGCTTTCTTCTCGGAACATGCCTCTTTAGCGTTATCCTCATTGGCAGCCTCCTCTTATTGCTAGAATCCTGTCGCTCTTGATCTCCTGTCGTATGTCGTATCGATTTGAGGACTTGATATCCGGCTTGTCTGACTTCCGTGGAGGCTTTGTTCCCATGGTCCTGACTTTGAAGGTCGCAATGTCTCGCCCGAAAATGTCTGGCTTGGAGTTTCACGCGGTATTTCTCTCTCCACTTCGTTCGAATCTGTGGCATCGTCCAGAACCTCATCAGATGCAAGTTCTTGTTCTCCGCGGAACAGATTCTCATCCGACTCTTCATGACTATAGATTTCATCCCTATCTGCAGGTTCTCCCGGACCTGGGTGTTTTCGAGCCAACTGATCGTAAAGGTCCTTGCAGGATGCGGATGCTCTCGGATATTGGATGTAACTTTGACAGTGCGGGCGCAGGTACGCTAAGTCGTGCTGAGTGCCCGTAAGGCGATCCGTGGGGATCCGGCCGACTCGTTCGATGCTCATTTGGTGCAGCAGTGTTTGGCTTCTCGTCCCAGTGACGACATTCTGCGTCAGAGGCATCGGCTTTGGAGGAATGACGATACCTCCTCTCTGCAAATGATTCTCGATGCATACCACACGCTGCGACAGCCATGAGTTGGTTCAGGACGACGAACTCGAGCTTCAGCTTGAGCGCATAGCTGAAGGTTTGTAACGGATGACTGATCCCGAGTCGATTTAAGTATATCAGTATGACAACTACAATATCCAAGCACACAATTATTATATTCACGTAGATCAGGTCTAACATGACGCGGCACTGGCGAACGCTGGACTTCAGATTGAATAGGCCAAGTAACGACCAGACATAAATTCCACTGAGGATGCACTCGACGAGGGTGAAACCTATAAGACCGATGAGTCCACACATTCACCAACATCGGACAAACTCAGTCCTACCGATCTGATTGTACCTTTCAACAATGGCATCTCTTGGCGACCAAACTGAGGATACTTGTGGATCTGTATCGTAGGCTGGCCTGCGCACATCTCGGAGTCAGCATTACTTCTTTGGGCGAATTTTAGGTAATACACATATCTCAGGAGTAACTTTGAGGTGTGAACCCACAATCCCACCCCACAGACTGTTTCAAAACTTGGAAAATAGTATCAACGGGAGGAAAAAGACCCCGAAAAAATGCCTTACCAGACGACAATCGAAGTCGGGAGGATCAGGAAAATTGGAGTCGACGAGATCATTATCAATATTCATCGCTGTACTTGCGGAATGTTGTTGACAAGGTGAAGACGCGAGTAGAGGACGAATAGTTGCGCTGGAGCATAAGTCGTCCATCCAGCTAAAAGGCACAGCGTATAGAAGCCCCAGAGATGACCGGAATTTGGCGTCAAGTATTTCAGTATCACGCCAAGGGCGTCTACTCCCACTACCCAAGCTCCGACTAGCATTGCCCAGTAATATAGACCTTGTCTTTTCTTGAAACCCGCCATATTGCGAGATTGATGTCCAGCACAAGGTAGAGCGATGCACCAATGAAGGCGGCGGCCGCCAGATTCTATCCTGGTTTCCATTCTGGAGGTTGAGATTCCGCGACTGCATAAGGAGAGTAAGAGCCCATGGGACTTTCGACCACCATAACTAGGGCTCAGCCGACAGAAGTAAGAGATTCTGGGAGCCTTTGATCAAAAGCCATAGCTGACAGCTGGGAAGGAAGAGATATCTATAGAAATCTAGAGAGTCGAGTAACTAGGAAATATTTAAATCGACAGAAACACGATCGTCCCAAAGTAAGCTGAGAGTATATCTCAATATGAAGCTGGAGCGAACCAATCGGGAATTGCACTTAGAAGGGTTCACCGCCTAGTCGGCTAACCCGCCCAGTCGGCCAGCCCTATGAGGCCACTAGCGTACACTGTTTTTTTTTATTGTATAAATCGACCACTCTTACCCTATTTGATTCTATTCGAATAGACTAGTTATAGTACTACTTTACGAGGCTTTCTAGTACGTTACCCTCTTCTTATTAACTATTTATATTCTTTATATAGATACCTCTACTACTCCTAGCCCTACTAGCGACCCTATTATAATTCCTATATAATTACCCTAATATATAGTTTTATAATTAGTCGTCGGTATAAAGGGAGTAGTAAAATAAATTATATAAAACTCCTAGGACGTAATAACGGAGTAACTAGTTATCTTAATATAACGATAGGACGTCGTTTTAATATAATAGATACTCGTAGTTTTTAAAAAAACTCTAGTCTTAATACTTTTAATCTCTTTACTTCTTTATTCTACTTTTTTAACGTCTTTTAAGATATTTATAATATTTTAAAAATTTCTAACCTTAGTACTCTTAATCTCTTCGCTTCTTAATTCTACTCTTTTAATATTTTTTAAATATTCTTTATTTTAGATTTATCTATTAAATCTAGTTTACGTTACTCGATAGTTTTATTATTTAAATACTTAGTATAACTTTAGTTACTTTTAATATAATTAACTTTCCGTTCCTTTCTCGTATTTCTATCTATTAATTTAGTAGTAGTAGTAGTTTAAATTATATATTTAGTTATTATAAAATACGCGGCTTTATTTATTTTTTTAAAAACTTCTATTTATTTAATTCTTTTTATTATCGTTATACGAAGTAGCCGCTAAATCTCTAGGGTATTTACGAGTATTATTATAACTTTAGTTTCACCGTCTTTATTAATATAACTAATAATTACTTCGGGCGGCGTAGTCGAGCGAATAATAATATTATATTATTTAACTTATTCTACTTATAGTTATTTATAAAGAAAATATTTTAATATTATTTACGAATCGAATAATAAAAGACCTAATACGGCCTAGACTTTCTAAATATTTATAGGTATAACTACGTCTTATTTAATTAATTAATATAACTCTAGAAAATTAACTTTATCGATAGAATAATAAATATCGAGTCGTATTATATAATAAATATAGTTTTTATATATAATTGATAGCGGCCTAAAAATACCGACGTTAAATAATTAAAATAAATAAATAGTATAAGGAGGTAAATATAAAACGACGATTTTATAACGAATATAATTTTTAAATATAATAGTCGAAATATAAAATATATACCCGTCGATATATAATAAAAGATATTTACTCTTTTAAATTATAGATATCTCTTTATCGAAGTACTATTTAATCTAGTTTAAATAAATCTCGTTTTTAGTCTAGTTATTTTTACTAGTAAATATATAAACTTTAAGAAAATCTTATTCTAAATTTTTTATTAAAATACTATTTTAAAAATAATTTAAGAACGTAAAATATTATTAATTATAAAAATATACTCTAGAAAAGATATCTACTCCTGATTATTATATTACGTTGTATACTTTTTCCTTTAATTCGCTAAAACTATAATACGAAATTTAATAATAACGCTCTATATTATATCCTTCTCGTTTATATTTTAAATATCCTTATTTTAAATATAGTATTAAATACGAAGTTTTTAGAAAAACTAGAATTAATAAAAAAAGATAATAGGATCTTAAATTAATATATACTCTTTATTAAAAAGTAATATATATATAGTTCTAATTTAAAGGTAACGTTTTATAAATTTTTGAAACTAATTAATATAAATTTTTAAATTATTACCTCTTTTTTTAAATAACTCTTCTATTATTTAATATATTTATTTTACTCAAAGTGGCTACCCTTAAATTTATAAATATAAAATCTAATTTAAAAATATTATCTCTTCTTCGGGTATTTATTTTTATTATTATTATTACCGAATTAATACTAGTTATTTATTATTAATCCGTTTCTATAGGGAGGTCCTAGGGATATTATATTACCGAGTAGTTTTATATTATAAAAGAGCGCTCTTTACCTCTTTCTACTATTTATAGACTAGTTTAATACGCTCTTCGAGCGATAGAATTAAAACTTCCGATAATATAAAGGCCTAGGGGGCTATAAAGATATTAATAATAAATTATAAAATTAAAAAAGTTAATTCTTAGAATAAAAAAATCGAAAAAAAGAATATATACTAGTAGCTTTACAGGGTTGGCCGACTAGGCGGGTTAACTAACTAAACGGTAAATTTTTCTAATATAGTTTTTCCTACGTTTAAACTCGAAGCGAGTTCTATATAGAATTTTACGAAATTATTAATACCGATATTAAACGGATAGCCCGCGTATTAAAATTTAGGTAGGCTAACTACTAATATCGAGTAAATATATATATAATAAATTATTCGTATAGTAGGCCCGTATTAATATTTTAATTAAGTAGAATTAAAGTTAAACTAGGGCCTAATTATAATATAATATATATACTACCCGTCTCTCGCTTTAGTAAAGATATAATAATTATTATTATTTTTAAAATATCTTTAAAGAAACTCGGAAACGATAATAATAAAAAACTATTATTAAAAAAGCCCCCTTTTAAGAAATAACGCTCGTTTATATTATTAAAAAATATTACTATTAATAAGACTACTTCTATAACTCTTTAATTTATTTAACGAGTAAAATTATTTTAATCTCGTTTAAAATAAACTCTAAATTATTTAAAAGTTTATAATTTAACTTTGACTCTTTCTAAAATCTTAATATATTTAAAGTTTATTATTAAAAAGTTATATAATAGCCCTAGGCGGCGAGTTATTAATAAATAAAATAACTTTTAATTTAAATTAAATTAATTTATATCTTTACCGCCTTAAAGAGTTTTTATAACTCTTTTTTCTATAATTTAAAAGAGTTTCGGTAAATCTATAAACTAGGTTAAGGATTAGGCTAGGTATATTTTTATTTTTATATTATTATTATTATAAATAAAGATAATAACTAGTATATTATCGAGGGTTAATTAAATAAGTTCTTTATAAATAATAAAAATAAACTTAAAGTAGAATTACTACTATAATAAACTTTTATTATTATAGAGGAAGTATTTACTACTATATTTATTTCGTTATAACTAATTATCGTTATTTTTCTTATTACTAACTCTAGTATCGGAGCTAGTATTAATAATTTTACTTCTATTTTATTTAGGGTTATTAAAGGGAATAATCCTATAAATCGCTAGTTTATTATATTATAGTAATCGAACGCTTTAGATCCTAATATTATTTTAATTTAAAATATTCTCGGCCGCTAGGTATATAATAAATATAAATATTTAAATAAGAATAAAAACTACTAAGTTAATAAAAATAAAATATATTATATATTATTAAATAAGAATATTATAGTCTAGTAGAAAGTTATTAAACTAGACGTTTTAAAATAATTAAATAAAAAGGAACCGCCGGCGAGAATAAAAAAGAGGTAGAAGAATAAAAAAATATATAAAAAAAGAAATAAAAGACGAGAGTAAAAGAATAAACTTATACCGATTAAATTAATACCGTCGCCGCTAGTAAATTATATATATCCGTTATTTATTTATATATATATGATTCTTTTTATTTAACCGGTAACCTCCTCTTTAATAAATATTCGAATCTTTATACTAAAAGTTAAGATATAAGTTAAAAGAGTTTTAGAAAAAATAAAAAAGTCTTTTTATTACTAGCCCTCTCGCTCTATTATATACGATTTTATTATTTTACTTTATCGCGGTAGTAATTTAATTAACGGCGACGTAGTTAAATAAATTAAATAAATTAAATTTAAATTATAATACCGCGATAAACCTAGCTTAAAGAACGTAAAGAATGAATTATTAAATAAAGATTATATTATAAAAGATATTTAGAGGTAGAAAGATAATAAATTCGAATATAAATAAAAAAAGTTAAAGATTATATCTAGAATAAAATATTTATTTACTCGTTTTATTAGTTAATTTAGATATAAAAAAAGAGAATTTTAAATAAGAAATACTACTAACCCTAAATATCTCTCGAATATTTTTATAAAAAACTCGTTAATTTTAATTAATTATATTCTAGATATATTATTTAATACCTTTATTAAAAGGCTTATATTAATAACTAAAGATTATATTATCGATTTAATTAAATATAACGACGACGACGACTAGGGCTACGGAGCGGACGAGGATCTAAATAATTTATATATTTTTATTAATAATTAAACTATTAAGGTATAAATAAATTAAGGTTATTTATTTCTATAAACTATTTATAGATTTATATATATAAACTATTTTCTTACTTTATATTACTATAAATATTATTATCTTTTTCTTCTTTTATTTCCTAAATATTTATTTTACTTTTATAATTAATATTTAATTACTAGAAAATATTACTAGGATCTTTATAACTAGTTTATAATATTATTATTAAATTTAAGAAATAATTAAATCGCCTCTCGTTTATATATATTTAAATAATATTAAAATATCGTTTTATCTAGCTCTTGAAAACCGAGAATAATATTTTAATAAAATTTTAATAAAATTATAATCGGGTAAATAAAGAGAGAGATATTCGAGTAAAATATTAATATTAATATATAGTTTTATTAGAACTAGGTTATAATAAATATTAGTATTATTATAGATTATTATTAATAGTACGTTATCGTCTTCGAAACGGCCGTAGCGAGGGGGGATATTATATTCGATAAAATTATTAAATATCGCCGCTATAATTAAATTTTAATAAATAATCTAGTCGAGGTAACCGTTAATAATATATATAAATAAAAGACTTTACCTCCTATTTTTATATAGACTTTAAACGATTAATAGTATAATATTAATAAAAGTTTAATTATACTTTTTATCGCCTATTTAAAATTAATTATATCGACGATATATATAAAAACTCGGAATATATTAATACGTTTATAGGTACTATATCGGCAAGTCTAGAAACCTCGATTTCTATATATTTTACACCGAAAATACGTAAAATACTAGAAATACGTATCTATTTATATCCTATATTCTAAGCGCATTATATACCGATTAAGTAACGATTCTATAGCGATTCTATAACTTTTTTTTTTAACTTTAACTTTTAATAATATCTAGAGTAGGGCCCCTATATAAGAATATAAATATATAACTAAATCTATTTTTAGCCTAGACTCCGAATTTTTAATTAGATTTTTACTAGCGTTACCTTATAGGGTTATAAAGCCACTTTTAGGATTAAATTTAACGTTCCTACGTAGACCTTAACTCTAACTTTATAATATTGACGCCAAGACTTATTAAGGCTACAGAATACGTATTATATACCGATTAAGTAACGATAATATAAAACTATTTTTCCGGACTTACCGATGTACTTTTATTTAAAAAAATCAATTAATTAACTCGTTACTACGTTAACTTCACGAATTAAATAATTTTTAAAATCTAATTATATTTATAAATAACTTTATACTAGATCTTTTTATTTTAACTTAGATAATAAAGATATTATTAAATAATATCTTTATTAATAGTAATATTATATTTATTTAATAAAAAGTAAATTATTTTATCTAAATAAATTATCGGCCGTTTAAAAAAAAAATATAAAAATTTATATTTTAAAAGTTTATTAATCTTCCTAGGCCGCCCCCTTAAATTTTTACTCGATATAAAAACGATATTATAAAGTCTTTATATTATTATTATTTTTTATAATATATATAAACTTATATTATAAAGACCGGTAGTGATATTATTAATATTATATCCTAGTTTAAATTCGTATTAAATAAAGGCGCGAATAAACTCTAGAATAATAATAATTATAACGATAATAAAGGGGGAGCGGTAGTAAAGTAAATTTATAATAAAATAAAACTTTATAATATTTAAATAACTTTAAATTTAACTATTTAAAGTAGATCTATAGTATATTTACGTTTATATCTTATTCTACTCGACTTTAGTAGTTGGCCTATCCAAATTTTAGTGCGCGGGCCATCCGTTTAGCGTCGGCGTTAATGGTTCCGCAAAATTCTGTAGAGGCCCGGCTTGCAGGAGAAAGCGGGATGAATGCCAAGTACCCGTTGAGGACTGAGAACGCCGCTGACCTGCATAGAATACTTATGACGCCAAAATCGACATCTTCTTGTTTTGCGCACCAATCGCACGTGATCACAGGCATGAAGATCATTTGGATGATGTTGAGATTAACGAAGCTCACATACCTCGAGATCGGAGAACAGGGGTGTGGCCGATTAGGAAACAGAAACCGCGGCCACCAGCCAAATATAAGGAGGTGTCCATGTAAATGGCGCTGGTACGTGTCACGGTAGCTCGACCCCTCTAGAAATAATTTACCCGAATTGAATGACAGGCTTGGCATTGGACCCCTCAGTACGTAGCTCATACAGCAACTTGCTTTTCCTAGGTACAGATGATGGGCAGGTACCTGAACTTTTTTGGATCTCTGCCTACTCCTACCGCCATATATAAGGCATACTCCAACTGATACCCACCTAAACAGCCTTTGACCTTCTCGATCAGAATTGAGTCTCATGAGCGTCCACTATGTCCTCCACTGGCACGAACGCTAGCATCTCCAAGGGTCTGCGGCACATACCTTTGTCATACAACAATGCCGATTCACATACATCTGCCTTGAGGCTGATTTTGACTCTCTTTCCTGATTGGGAACATGACGATGGCAAGATCGAATTCATACGATTTACCGACGGTATCACCAACACACTCCTGAAAGCTGTCAAGAGGAGGCCTGGCTATACCGAAGAGCAGATTGACCAGGAAGCTGTATTGCTCAGGGCGTATGGGAAGGGCACCGAAGTGCTGATCGACAGAGAGAAAGAAGCTACTTCCCATTCTCTACTCTCCCAACATGAGCTCGCTCCCTCCCTCCTAGCCCGCTTTCAGAACGGCCTCATCTACAAATTCATTCGTGGACGCGTGTGCACCTCAGAAGACTTGACGCGCGAGCCAGTCTGGCGAGGAGTCGCACGCAGGCTGGGTCAATGGCACGCAGCGTTACCCATCATCTCTGCTGGGAGTACAGCCGTTGTTCAGGATGCTGGACCTGAGGTGCCGCTCTGTACCTCGGTTCCGAAGTCGTTACCCTCATTGGAGACCATAAACGCTATCACACCACGGAAGCCAACCCCGAACGTTTGGACGATTATGCAGAAGTGGATTTTCGCCCTACCAACGGAGAGCGAGGCCGAAACAAAACGCAAAGACATACTACAGAAAGAGCTTGAAAGTACGGTCTCTGACCTGGGGGACTTACCTGGGCTAGGGGGAAATGGGGTACGCCGCTTTCAGCCTTTCCGGGATCTTTCGCCCCTGGCCTCGTTACTGACCCATGAACCTAGTTTGTGTTCGGCCATACCGATCTCCTTAGCGGCAACGTGATTGTCCAACCAAGCACAGCGGTAGAAGAGGAATCCAAAGTCGAGATCGTCTCCTTCATTGACTACGAATACGCGGTACCATCGCCCCCTGCCTTCGACATAGCAAACCACTTCGCGGAATGGGGTGGATTTGCGTGCGACTTTAGCGTCCTCCCCACACGGTCAATGCGCCGAGCATTCATCGAAGAATACATACAAAGCTATGCATCGCATACTCGTCTGATGTCGAGCAATGGCCTGGCTTCCCGGCTTTTCGAGGAAATCGATGCATTTCGGGGAGTGCCAGGGCTTTACTGGGGTATCTGGGCGCTCATCCAGGCAACAATATCGCAAATTGACTTTGACTATGCTGCATATGCAGAGGTTAGACTTGGCGAGTATTGGGCATGGAGAACGGAAGACGATGGCAGTCGGGCGAAGGAAGGCAAAGAGAAGCCACTGAGAGAAAGGAGGTGGGCAGAAGAGTAATAGCATGAACGGAGGTCTGCTTGATCGATGAGCCCAAAGAGGTCTCAACACCTCGTGCATTGGAGCTGGCTAACGCGAGTGGTGGAAAAGCATTCCCAGTAAACATGGGTGGTCTTGGTGTGTAGCATGGCGGAGGCGTTGGTCTTCAACGACAAAAGTATACCCTTGATAGACGAGGTCCCATGATATGACTCAATCGATGTAATTGAATGTGTGCACAGGTGCTCTTTTTAGACCGTTCTCTATTTGATATGGTTGTGGATGCAAGCAGTACAGCGTAGGCCTTACCAATATAGTGACTGATGCTGACATCTACAACTTATAGATACATGAAAATCATGCCGCGAGTCTTGGGATCTCACTATTGGTTGATCGAGCCTCTCGTTGTAGATAAGTGGCATGGGAAAGCGATCGTTATCTTTTCAAAATGATTGTGGCTCCAGAAACTTATCTTTCCTGAATGTGCATTGAGTTATACAAATCGAATTGTTGGTTTATTGAACATTCCACTGTGAATAGGCGCTGTCTGGGAGCTTCAGAGCTTCCTTTCGAAAGATTATGGCTTCGGGATCTGATTTTTCTTAATTTGCATGATGTTATACAATTCAAAGTGGAGCTTGATATTCGAAGGAAGTGACAGACAGAGACGAGGTAAGCAACACGATGTTCCTCAACACGATTCTCGTAGCACTATACCTCTCCCTTCCAGTCCTCAGTAACCCGATCAACCATAGCGACATTTTGAGTCAAACACATTGTTATTACATCTCCCGAAACTTCAAAGAAGACCAAACGTATGACTATTAATTCATTAACCGCTACTACACTGTCCAACTCGATCACGATTGTAATATTGAGATGACCTGCAACTCCAATAATCACGTCATAGTCCACAATATCAATCAGCCTTTCTGCCTGCACGCTTTCCAGGGTAACATTGAATCCATGACTGATGAGGAGGGAAACAGATTCTGGTATAGGTCCGATTACGATAGATTCTAGGAATACGGCTTCAACGACCGGAAACGTTGCGATCCACGGGAGCGAGGTCCCGGAATCTTCAGGCTTTCGAAGACAATTTGCAGGATATGTGCGAGCCTCTCTGCAACGAAAAGGTCGCTAGCATGTACTCACTTAGGAGGTAGAGGCAGCCTGATAATTGGTATCTCCAATTTTCTGTATGAGGTACTACAATGATGATGTGGACGACATGTGTGATGGATAAACATGAGTCTAGAATAGAAAATGCAGTCCTAAAAATTGTATAGTAATCTACTCGCATAGTAATCTACTCGCTATACTGACCCTAGTCGTTTACTAGGTTTCAATCCCTTATTATATTAGATTCGATTCCTAAAGGTACTAGTACAACGGTATTATAATCTTGTTCGTATTTAGTATATATAAAACTACTTTAGCGGAGGGTATAAAATAGTAGTATATTATATATACCTACGCCCCGTTAAAGGCGCTAGTATATTATATATACCTATACTCCGCTACCTCTATAATATTATTATTTATCGATATAGGGTTCTAGCCTTAATATCGCGGGGTTTTAATTTTTAGTAATTTTATATCGAGTTAATATTCTCTTATATAATTAGAATCTTTAGAAATTAATTCTATTATTAAATTTAGAATTTAAAAATTATTTAATAATAAACCCCGTAATTATTTTATATTTTTTATATTATTATTAAATCGCTAGTTTTATACTAGCGGCTTTAAATTTTATAACTCTAATTTTTCTAATCTTTTTAAAGAAAAGATTTATTATTATTATAATATCGGGTTTAACCTCGGAACGTTTTAAAGAATTTAATAATAATAATATTAATTAAACCCTCTCCGACGACCCGCGCCGTAAAGATAGTAATAAATTCGGAGATATTATTATTCTCGAAGATATTTTAAAAGTATAGTTTATAATTATTAAAGAAGTATTAAATTATAGTATCTAGGGTATTTATAATAATATAAAAATAAATATAAAACCTTAGTAAAAAAATAATCTTTAGATTTAAATAATAGAATTAATCTTTAAAGAGTTAAGGCGAGGGCTCTAAATCTTTTATTTCTAAAAAAACTCTAAAGTACCGGAAACTATAATATAATATTATAATATAAATAGTATAACTACGCCGTATACTCTCTTTATAGGATTTATATATTATATTTAATAATTATTAAAAAGTTAGTCTTAATATAATATAATAATTATTTCTCTTTCTAGAGATTTGGCCCTCGAAACTAGTAAATACTAATTTAATACTTCGATATTTTTAATAAAAAAAGTATAATATAAAAGAGTCTAAATTAAATAAAATATATATATAATATCTACGTCTTTTACCTAATTCTATTAATCTCCTAATTTTTATTTTTATAATATATTAAGGAAAAACCTCTAAACTTAATAAGAAAAAGAGAGGAAAATAAATTCTATTTTAAAACTAATAATATATCGCGTATATTTCGTATATCGGTATAATTATATAGTTATAGATTATACTAGGTATTCGATAAAAACTTTAAAACTTAAAGAGAAAAGTAAAAGAAAGAATATTATAATTATTATCGAAAATTATAAATTTTTATTATTAGTAGAACTTTAGCGATATCGGTAGTAAAATAAATTATTTTACTCTATTATTTAAAAAGAATATTAGTTATAGGAGTAAATATATATAAATAATAATCTTAATATAAATACGAAACCTTCGTTAACTTTCTAACTTTTCTTTTTCTATAATATCCTATTATCTTTTATATATATAAACTCTTATATATTACTATTAATAACTATACTATATTTAGACTTTTATTAATTTATAATAATCTCGGTCGTATCTCTAATCTCTTTTTTTAAGGTTATAAATATTATATATATATTCCGTAGATAAGATTAAAGTTAGTATATTATAATTTAAATAAATTTTTCTTTTCTTATTTTAAATTCTCTTTTTAATCTTATAATTATTAAAATAAATAAATTATTTATTCTATCTTTAAATAAAGTATTTATTTATATTTTAAAAGAATTAATATTATCGTAATATTTATTTTATTTTTAAATTATTAATTCTATACTTTATTTTATTAATAATATATATATAACTAGATTACTTTAATATTTAATATATTAATTTAATCTTTACGATATATAATATTAATAATAATATCAAGATATTTAATATATCCCCGACTCTCGCTCCCCGTAAAATAACTACCCGCTTTATTTTTATCCTGTCTTTATCCGTATTTTTATACCTTTATTACTCTAAGTAAATTAAATAATTATATCCTATATAATAAAGTATTATATATAAAGTATATTTATTATACAAAGAATAAGTATTTATATAATTCTATATATTGTTTATATTTTAAAATTAAATTATATTAATATATTTAAATTCTTTTTAAATTTTATACTTTTATGAATTTTCTTTTTAATTATCTAGAATATCGAGCCCTAATAAATATCTTCGTTAATATCTCGTTAAATATATAAAAGATATTATAACTTTTCTTCGGGAGAATAAATCTAGAAATAATAATATTAAAAAGAGGAAGGATATATTATTAATTAATATCTCGATTTATTATAAACGTCGAGGGTATAAATAATACCTTTTATACTCTAATAAATTAATATAGTTTAATTTAATTATATATTAATATTTTTCTAGAGAAGGATTATTATTTAAAATATAAATATATTTTAAAATAAAACTATATAATATTAATTTAACGATTTATTTAAATCGATAGATAAAAATAAAATCGACTATAAAGTTAAAAACGAAGCTCGTACGCGATATATATAAAATATTTTTAAATATAACTCTTCTCTCGGCTTTAATCCCGTTATCGATTAATTAAATATATTAAGCTCTATAATCTCGATATTATTAATCCTACTCTTTTTTTAATAATATATAACGAGTTATAATATCTAGACGTAAAGTTTTTTTAATTAAAAATATTATTACTCGCTCTAATTCTTTTAAGCCTCGCTTTTAATATAGCGGTATAAAGAATATAAATTATTATATATTTGAAAAATATAATGTTTTTTTATAAAGTTTTTAAAGAAGAAGTTAAAAATAAAATAAAATTTTTTTAATTTTAATTTTAATTTCATTTCTAGTTTTTATTTCCTAGCTCGATTTCTCGACTACGTTTTTATTTATAAATAGTCGAGTTTTAATATTAAAAAAACTAGCCGCTTTAAATATAAATCTATCTACGAGCGCTATATTAATTATAAAAATATATCTCGCTCGAAGTTTATTAATAAGAAATGACTAGTAGTAATTAGAAATAAATAATATTTTCTCTTTTTATTTTTTATTTTTTATATTTTTTTTATTTTTATATTCTCCTCGAATACTTCGAGTAATTCTAGTATATTATTTAAAATATTTATATTAATTTATATATTAAAGGTCTTTAATTATCTTAATTATTTTATAAAATAAAATACCTCGCCCTTTACTTTCTTCTTTTTTAATATTTTTTTTACTTTTTATTTATTTATATCGTTTATTAATTCCGGTAGAGGTATATTAAAAATCGAAATATTATTTTATTATTAATAATACGACTCTAGAAGCGATATATAAAAAATATTATAAATTCGGTAGTTAGTTAGTAATACTAGGCGGTACGCTTATATTCTAATAATATCTAAAATTTTAAATTAATTAATTATTTTATAAGAGAGCTTCTTATTTAATTATTTTTATATTAAATTTTTAATTAATAATAATATAAGATTATCTATATTAAATAATTTCAGTTTATAGTTTTTATTATAATTATATTTTTACGCCTCGACCGCGATAATTTAAACTTTTATTAAATACTCTCTTAAAGTCTCTAACTTTTTAATTCTTTTTTATATCGACGGTATTTCTCCCTTATATATCTCGCCCTCGAGACGCGGTTTAAGAGATAAATTATAACTATATATAATTATAAATAATATCCATTTTATTATTATATATTATATATTATAGTATATTTATTTTATTATAAGTAAAAGTACTACTTAGTTATTTTACTCGCTTAAATAGAAAGTTTTTAAATAATATTCTAGAGTTTAATTCTAGTATTTTATTTAATTATTCGTTTATAAATAAAATACGGTATTTAAATATTATTTAATCTTCGTTAAATAATATATCTTTAATTAAAACGTACTCGTAAAGATAGAATCTTTATTAGAAATAATTCTATTAAAAACTCTAAACTTTAAGATAATTTCTTCGAATATTAATTTTATTAATTACGTAAAATCGATCGTTTTAGTAGTTAGGATATATCGTAATATCTTTATATATTTATTTATAACTATAAAGACCGTATTATAAACGCGTCCGTATTATTTATTTAAAGATAAATTAATAATAAAATTTATTATAATTTCCTTCTACGGCCCTTTATAATATAATAAAGAATTAATTTTATTATAAAAATAGTATCTATATACCTTAACCCGTTAATATATATTATATATATTGATATATTCTTATATATCGGCCTTAAGAGTATTCTAGAAATATTTTTTAATAAATAACTTTATTATTATTTTAATATTAAAATACCTCGCTAAAATATCGTTATAATATTATTTAAATAACTCTTCGCGCATTAATCCTTCTTTAAATATATAAATCTTATTATTATATTTAAGAATTAATATAGAATCTAAAATTAATACTCCGGCGGAACGCTAGTAATTTATTTATATAATTTCGGCGATTTTTATTTATAAAAAGAAATTATCCTTTTATAAAATACGAATTATTTTAATTATTAATAAACTTTTAACGTTATAAACCGTTTCGTAAAATATTATTAATTTAATAATAATATATTAAATAAATAATTTATAGTTTATAATTCTAGCGATAGAGTTAAATAATTCCTTTATTATATTATAATCGATTTAAATAAATATTTTATTTAAACTCTTTAGAATTTTTTATTTAAATATTAACTCCTTAAGTTTAAATAAATATATTACCGAAGAATAAATCTTTTTTATAATAAACCTTAACGACCTTAATAACGTAAATTTATATATATTAAATCTTATATAAAATCTACGGATATATTATTAAATACCGGCGAAGTATTATTTATATCTAGATCTTCTATATCTACGAATATATTTTATATTATAACGAAAATAGGGCCTTAATTAATACTTTCTAAATTTAATAATTTTTATTATTATATAAATAATATATTATCTAAAAGACTATCCTAGCTTTTATAATTAAAACGATATAAAGAGTTATTAACTAAATTACTTTTTTTAAAATAATATAAAATTAAGAAATTAAAAAATAAAAATCTTATTACTTAACGCGCCTAGCGATTATTTAATTATTTAATATTTATAAAACCTCTTAAATTATTATAATCGATTAAGATTTCTATTTTATATAAACTACCCTCGAGGTAGTATCGTTATTATTTAAATATTATAATAATTATAAAGAGTTCTTTATTATTATAGTATAACCTTACCTACCTTAGCCTAGCCTAATTTATTTTAGATCTAATTTAGATTTAAATTAATTTCTCTATTTCTATTCTAATATAGTCGGGATAGGAAATAAATAAATACTCCGTATACTAGTTTTTATTTAGATAGTAACTAGCCCTACCTTAACTTTCGTTTTTTATTTTTTATTTTAATTTACTTTTATACTATAGTTAAGTCATAGTTTAATAAACTTAATTATTAATTTAATAAATCTTTAGATATTAATCCCGTCCTTTAATATTATAAAAGATTAATTATTTAATTAATACTTCTTAATACTAGGATAATTATTATAAGAGATTAATATCTTAACCCCGAAGACCGCGTATAATAATTCCTCGCCGAAGTTTAGAATAACCCTATTAATTTCCTTAATACCTTCGATTATTTATATATTTAAACCGAGAGTAATTTCTTATTAGATATTTTATCCTTATTTATACCTCCTTTTTTTCTTATACTAGATATATAATCTCTAGTTTATATTATTATTTAGGTAATAGCCTAGGTCGTATTTATTATAATTTAAACTATATCTTAACCTCCGTTTTAAGTATTCGATAAGAATATTTTTAATAATATTATTATTATAGACCTACGCTCGTCTTTTTCTTTAAATACTTAATAATTTACCTCTTTACGATCTCGAATACCTCCTAGATCCGAAAAGTTTCTAGATATCTCGGAATATAAAGGGGACTAGGATAAATTAGATATTTAGAAATAAATATTAATATAGCGGATATATATAAATTATAATTATTACTTTATTAATAATAATAAGATCGTTTATATAAAGTTTAAGTTAGTTATCGGTAAAAAAGTCTTTAATTTAATAAACTATTACTAAAAGAAGGGTCTTTATACTTTAATTAATTTTATTAATTAACGAAAGAAATTACGGGAAGTATATAATAACCCGTTTAAATAAAAAGATACTCGGAATTATATCCGGGAATTTAAGTAAGGCTTTATACCTTTTAATAAATATTTTAACCTCGTCTCTTAAAAGAAGGAATATTCTTGAATAAAGAATAAATTGTTAATTAATATTATAAAATATAATATTAATTATACTACTTAATAGGCCTTTATCTTTTAAAGGAAAGTTAATAATTAACGGTTATATACCTTCGATAAATACGTCCGTATATACTCCGAAATCGATTAAAAACTTTAATAGATTAAATACTATCTACCTCGCTAGAGTACTACTTTTTTTAAATTAAGATAAATCTTAAAGAGGTTTATTATATCTCTATTAACTTCTACCCTTATAACTCGTTTTAATATAACGAGTACTTTTATCCCCGTTATTAAACTAGTTCTTATTATTTTATTTAGGGAGTTAATAAATTTTAATTCGGTTTAAATTATTATTAAAGATAAATTAACGAGAACCCCGGCTATTAAAATTATTTATAAGAAATAGAGGTTTTACTTCTATTATAAGTCGCCTAGATATAATATAAAAGTTTACCCTATTAAGCTAACTAGCCTCCGATCTAGTATTATAATTATTATCGATAATAACGAGAATATTATAAAAGAAGTTACTTTAAACGTAGGAAAAAAATAATCTCGGTATAAAGTCGCGTACTAGGACTATAGGTACCTAGAACTCTATATATATCTTTTTATTTATTAATTATATCGTTTAATTTACCTTCGTTATTAATTAAACTTTCGTTATAATTTATTATATAACTTTTTAAAACCGACCCTACTTTTCGTAATAAATATATAGTTATTTTTTATTAACTACGGAATAGTTAGTCCCGAATTTAAATTAAAGCTTTAATTAATACTAGTATATCTAGTTATCTTTTTATTAATTATAATTTTATATATATTTATCGTTTACCTCTTCGTTTTCTTTATTATTTTTATATCGTCCGACTCTTTAATAATATACCTACCGTTACAGGACGTATTATTTATATCGTAGAAACGATTTTAAATATCTATAATTATTAAAAACGAATAGTCTTTTTCGTTATTAAATTTAGTTAATATCTTATCGTAATCGGCCTATTATACCTCTATCGTTATAAAGTTACTACCGATTTCTTAGATAATTCCTTAACCTTCGTTTTATATTTTTATTTAAGAAATTATACTTTTAATCCCGTAAAAGTCTTCGTGGAAAATAAACTCTTTTTAATACCCCAAAAAAGTTTCTAAATTTAAGAATCTTAATCTTTAGTTTTATTTAATACCCGTATAGGGTAAGCCCCGATTTAAAAGAAATTATTAATATATAAAGAGCCGTTATTATTTATAAACGATAATATTATTATTAAATAATTAATTCCGATTTAAGAGAAGTTACTTTAGTTCTAGGTTTATTAATAATATATTTAATCCTAGGTCTATAAAAAGTAAACCTCGATTTAAAAAGAATTAATTTAGTTTTAGATTTATTAAAAGTAAACCTAGTCCTTAATTTAATTTAATACTTGTATAAAATAATTTAATATTTAAAAGAAGTTACCCTAGTTCTAGGTTTATTAATAGTAAATTTAGATTTAAGAAGAGTTTTCCCCGCCCTAGTCCTAGTTATTTATTCTTATAAAAACTAGTTATAATAACGAATATAGTTATATCGTTATTATTATTAAATAAGGAAAGATACTTAAAATTAAATATCGTAACCTAGCCTCGCTTCGTTTTAAATTTTAGTATTAAGAATAACGAACCTAGTACCTAGTTACTCTTAATATATATAAGATAAAATCTCGATTATTTACCCGGCTCGTTACCCTTAATAAATAAACCGCGTTTAATTTATTATTTATAGAAATCGATCGATTTCTAGGTATTTTAAAAGAAATCTCGACTTTAAATATTTAGTTTTATTAAGAATCTAGATATTATGAACCTAAACCCCGCTTTAATTAAAATCTTAAATTAAGTATTTACGATTAAGCCTAGAACCGAGTTATATTTAAAATAAATAAAGAGCTCTACTTCGCCGTCGTTATTATTTAAGAAGAGTTTTAAGTTTATCGAGATAATAAAAATATTAACCTAATTATAATTTTATTTACGCGGTATTATAAATTCTTAGATATTTTTTCGAGAAAAGACGTTAATACCTTACCCCTATATCGGTTATATAATTATATTATTAAATTTAAAGAAGGGTTATAACCTCCGTTATTTAATTTATATAATATAAATCGTAATAAGATCCTAGAACTCCGTTATTACCTAGATAAGAATCTTAGTAAAGATTTTATTCGAGTTAATCGGTTTTATACCGCGTTTTTTATTTTATTTATAAAGAAACCTAACGGAGGCCTATATTTCTATATTAATTACCGAGGGTTTAATATTATTATTATAAAGAATAAATACTCTTTACCCTTAATTTTAAAAACCTTAAATCGATTAAATCGGGTTAAGGTATTTTCTAAATTAGATATTATATTTATTTTTAATCGCCTCCGTATTAGGGAGGGCGATAAAGAATTTATAATATTCCGTACCCGATTCGGTTTATTCGAATATTTTATTATATTATTTAGATTATATAATAACCCTACCTCGTTCTAGTACTATATTAATAATATTTTTTATAAATTTCTCGATAAGACTTATATTATATACCTCGACGATATTCTAATTTATAGCGATATTAAGGAAGAGTACGGAATTTATATTAAATATATCTTTTAGAAACTCCGCGAGGCGGGGCTTTAAATAAATATTATTAAATATAATTTTTATATTAAGGAAATTACGTACCTAGGATTAATTATTATTATTAAAAAAATTAAAATAAATTTAAAGAAAATCGATATTATCCTAAATTAATTATAATTAATTAATATTAAGGATATTCAAAGTTTCCTAGGATTCGCTAATTTCTATCGGTGTTTTATTTATAAATTTAGTAAATTTATTATACTATTTATAACTTTAATTAAAAAAGATATTATCTTCGAGTAGAGTACTCGATATTAAATAGTTTTTAATACTTTAAAGAAAGTTTTTACCTCCGATATTATCCTAATTTATTTCGACCCTAACCGTAAAATTATAGTAGAAATAAATATATTTAATTACGTATCTAAAGGGGTCTTATCTTAATATAATAATTAAAACGTCTTTCGTTTTATTATTTACTTTTTAAAGAAGTATAACCCTACCGAGTATAATTATAAGATTTATAATAAAAAGTTTATAGTAATTATCCGTATATTTAAGGAATAATATTTTAAACTAGAAGGATCTACCCTCTCTATCGAGGTAATATCGGATTATAAGGTTTTTAAATATTTTATTTTATCTAAAATATTATCTCGTCGTTAAATAAAATAAAGCGAGTTTTTATCCCGTTTTAATTATAAAATTATTTACCGGCCTAGTAAAGAAGGTAGTAAACTTAATATATTAATATATTAATTAAGAAACCTCTTTAAAGAGGGGGATAAATTAGACTTTAGATATTAATATTAATATTAAATAATATTAAAAAGAAAGAATTTAACCCTAGAAGTCTTTAAGGACTATATTTATAATATATTATTAAATATAACGACTTTAGCCTTAGTCCTAGTTACCCTAATTATATTAATAATAAATTAAGAGATTCTCGTCTAGCCCTTTTAGTTATACCTTATATTAATTTATATAACTATTATAAACCTCGATATAGATATTAATTCGGAACTATAAACCCCGTTTATATCTTACGAGTTTAAATTTAATAAAGATTAATTTATCGATTTAAATAAAGACTTATATAATACTCCGATTTATTAATTATAGGATATAATTAATTAAGCCGATCGATTCGCCCCTAGAGTCTTAGAAATATTATATTTTAAAACGCGTTATTATAACGGAATTCCCCTCGCTAAATACGAAAATAAGGATAAAGTTCTCTATTTCCGAGGAAAGAAATATATTCCGAATTCTAGTAAATTATATCTTTATTTAATTTAGTTAATTTATAATAATATCGCGGGTAATTACCTAGGTCGTATTAAATATTATGAATTAATTAATCGGGTTTATTAGTAGCCTAACGTTTATATTATTATCTAGTGATTCGTTAGAAATTATTATATATACCGAAGAATTAAACCTTCCCGTTAATATATTTAAAAATAATTACGTTTATTACCGCCCCCGTAACGACGTTAGAAAGATATCTCGATAAATTATATAAATCCCCTACCGCTTTATACCTTTATAGGAATTATTTATCGATATATTCTAATTTTCGTAGACCGCTTAACTAAGATACGGTATTTAATATTAATTATATTAATAAAAATAAACGAAGCCTACGACGATTTTTATTAAAATATATAGAAACTTTATAGGCTACTAGATATCTTTATTTCGAATTAAGAATTTTAATTTATATCGGAGTTCTAGGAGGCCTTATATAAATGTTTTAAAATCGATTAATATATATCTACCGAGTACTATCTTTAGACGGATAATTAAACCGAGTAGTTTAATATTATAATAAAATACTACCTCCGTATATATATTAATTATATATAGGATAATTAGGTGAAATAGCTTTTTAGAGCGGAGTTTTCTAATAATAATATTAATTTTTCTAATACTCTAGCCTCACCTTTCTTAATTAACTATAATTAATATCTATATATTAGTTTCGAGCCTATCGAGTCTTTATTTTAAAATCTTGCCGTTTAAATATATATTTATTTAATTATTACTAATAAATTCGTAATATAAATAGAAGCCTTAAACGACTACCTCCGCGATAAAATATTTATCGTTTAAGTTATCTTTAAATCCTCGGTTAATTAACGAAGGCGCCTATATTTAATATATTTAATAAACGACCAAATATAACTAAATATTAAAAATCTAAATATTATATACTCTTTAATTAAGTTCGATAATTATAATATCGGCCCCTTCCGAGTCTTTAAAGTTTTCGATAATCTTTTTATAATCTAGTTAGATTTTCCGTATTTAATAAAAATTTACCCCGTCTTCTACGTTAGTTTATTATAATTAATAATTAATGACCCTCTACTTAAATAAATCTAGTTTATCCGAGAACCTATAATTACCGAAGATAACTAACGAGAGTAGTATATTAATAGTATTTTAAATTCTAAATATAATCGCCGTTATAGTCTACTTTTATTAAAATACTATATTAATTAGGAAGGCTACGTCGTTATATAGAAACCTTTTTATTACTTTACCCGTTATTAATAGTTTATTAATAAATATTATATCTCGAATCCTAGCGCCGCTAGCCTCTACGAATTACTATATATTATTTAAAGGTATTAATATAAGGAACCTCTATTATTTTAATCCTAATCCGACTTTTAAGAAATTAACCCCCGTTTATATTATAATTTATTCTTTATCCGTTATTATCCCCTCGGTTATCGTTCCGTATCGGCTTCGACCGATACTTCGTATTATTATATAAATAAATAATACTTTATAGTTTAGCCCCGCCGTTATTATTTATAAATAATAATATTAACGCCTAGTTTTATTCGTATACCGCCGTTTATTCCCCGTCCTATCTCTTATTTATTACTATCGATGACTCGAATACTCCGACGCGCTTTTATCTTAATTATTTCGTAACCCTAAATAAGAGTTAGGGTTACGAAATCTAATTAATCGAATTAATTAATTATTTATCTCGTAGGAGCTCGACCTTAAAGAGGGGGTTATTATTATAATATAACTTTATTTACTTTAACTTAATTTAATTTATTTTAAATTTAATTTAGGGGTAAACTAGTTTCCCTATTTCTATCCTAATATAGTCGAGATAGGAAATAAATAAGTACTTCGTATATTAATTCTTATTTAGATAGTAACTAGCCCTACCCTAACTTTCGTCCTTTATCTTTTATTTTAACCTACTTTTATATTATAGTTAGGTCATGATTTAATGAACCTAACCGTTAATTCAATAAACCTCTAGATACTAATCCCGTCCCTTGATATTTATTATAAATTTTATATCGAATTTTTAAACCTTATATTTTATAGAACTAGAAAGCGACGGGATATTATTTATTATTATTTTATAACTACGTTAAAATCGTAATTATAATAAAATTAGAAATATTTATTTTAATTCGAATTTTTTATTCTAGATTAAAGTATATAAGAATAAATATATATAAGAATAAATCGCGAAGTAGGTAAAACGCTTACTCCGCCTTTTTAGATTATTTAAATTAATTAATTTTTTTTATTATTTTAACTATTTTTTAGTAGACCCGTTAATAAATTTATTATCTACGAGTAATAATAAATAAATCGACGATAAAAATTAACAAAACCTTGAAATATTAATAAATTATAAAAGGACTTTAGTTTTAACTAGAATTAAATTATATTAATCCTATATTCGTTTATTAATATACTTTCGGTATTTATAATAAATTTTAAGAATTTAATTAATCGAGTAAAGAACTCGTATTTCTTAAAATTTACGAATAAAGAATATTTTCGTAGGCGTTCGAGTATTTATTATATATAATTAATACACTTCTCTTCTAAATTCAAATAAATTAGGATAGTATTTAAATAAATAATATAAAATATATTTATTAAGCCCGTTAAAGATTTATTAATATAAATTTAAAAGATAATAAATATATTCGTTAAACTAAAAAATATTATATTATATACGAAATATTATCTTCTATTTATCGCTTTCTTTAGTTCTTATTCGATAATAAATATCTTTTTAATTAAATTTCGTAAATTATATAATATTATTTAGGCGGTCTAGCGTCTTATTAATTAAAAGTAATAAATAACGATTTTTAATAATAATCTTATTAAGACCTCGGTAGTCGACGTAGAGTTATAATCTATAATTTTTTTTTAAATAAAAAGGATAGGAGCCCTTATAAAATTAATAAAATATTTAATTTAACCCTTCGTTAAGGCGTCGTCTAGGTATCTCTTTAATTTTATTAATTTAAAATCCGATAAATTATAAAGGGGCCTATATAGTAAGTACTTTTTATATTAATAATATAATCGTGGTTTTTATATAATAATAATCGACTTATTTCTTTATTAGAAAAGATATTATTAAAATCTATAAATTTATCGGGAATCGTAGGCGGTATAATAATATAACTATTAAAAAATATTATATTAATAATAGTATCGTCTTTTTTAATCTCGTTTTTATTAATAAGATTTTAATTAAAGGGACTAGTCTTGATTAATTAATTTATATACTTACTTTAGTAAAACTATTTTACTAATAAAGAAGTTCCGTGAATATTTTCCTAATAGAGTTACTAGCGGCGCCTACTAGCTACTAAAGAAATCTTATCGATTAAAAACTCTAATTTATTAATAATTTATTTCCTCTTTTTACTAGTTAGTAGCCGATAATTATAGTTATTTTAAAATATTATTTATTCTTCCCTCCGTTTCTTTTTTATTTTAGTTTCTTTTATTTATTTTATTTATCTCGTAGGCCTATAGGCCGCTTTATTATAAAATTATTAAATAATTAATATTTACGACCCTCCGGCCGGTGGTTTCTTTCTTTTTTTTCTCTTCTTTATAAATCTAGATATCTCGCTAGGTTCTAATAATAATTTAAATTATACTAGTTATTCTTTAATAAAAGAGACTTAACCGAGTTATTCTATTCTTATTATTTACCGCGCGGTTATATATATATTTTAGACCTATATTAATATATTCCTAAAATCGTATATATTTATTTATTTTATTAACTCCGTTTCATCCTTAACTAGTTCCGGGTAAAATATTAATATATATTTTATACTTTATTTCCTTTATTTATATTAATAACTAGCGCTACGGACTATAAATATCTTTTTTCGGTATAGGAATTTATTTAATCCGATTTTATTATATTTTAGTTATATTATTATAAAGTTCTTAATCTTTTTTAATTAATTATAATGATTAAACTAGTCCCCGAATAAATCTCCTTTCTAAGCCGGGTTAATAATTTATATAGATATTATTATTTTATAACTCTCCTATTTATTTAGTTATCGCTAGCGGGCCTAGTTTTTTACTTTTTAATTAATAACTTTAATATCCTAATATTTTTCGATATCTTCGATTAGGTTTATTTAGTCTTTTCTCCTCTTTATAGTTATAATTATCTTATATTATTCTTTAAATCCTAGGGCGCGAAGTACCTAGGCTTCTTTTTCTATTATTAATATCGAAAGTACCTATTATTACCTACCTCCTTTACGCTAGAGTTTATTCTAGATTCGTATATTTTTTATAGTTATAACTAAATAGGTCCCTCGATTTATTTAATATTATATTACTAGGCGGTTTAATTAGAGGTCGATTAACGCGATTATTAATTTAACCTCGAGTATTAAAACTAGGGTAATTTTAAATACTCTTAAAATTATTTTAAAATAATTATTCTAGATAATTACTAGTTTCTTTATATATTTCTTTATAACCTTTATTATTCTCTTTAATTAATATTATATCGGAGTCGTAAACGTTAATATTAATCTAAATATTATATTATATATTATTTTATACTTCGCGAAGATAGCGCCCTATATCGAATTAATTAGGTATTTTATAACGCGGCTTTAATTAATTATTTTAGCTTTAATCTAGGTTAAATATAACTTTTATTTTAATTTTAAATTAATATATAGTCCTAAGATTTTAATACTCGTTTTAAACTCTATAATTATATTCTTAAAATTTATTATTATTTTTATATTAAACTTCTTCGGCGTTCGAGATATATAAATTAACTCGTATTTCTAGAGGGTAAATAATACTTTATAAATAATTATTTATTTTAGATAAATATTATAGGCCCGTCCTAAATTAATATAATTCTTTTTTATACTCTCGTTATAGACGAGTAAATAAACGTCGTCTACGAATCCTTTAACCTATATTAATAAATTTATTTTAGTATATTCTTTAATTAATAATATATTAAAGAATAAAAAGAGTATTAATAAAATAAACGATTTTTATAAAATACCCGTTATTATTTCTTTTATTATACTTATTCTTCCTCTAAATATTACGGATATAATTTTATCCGATAAAAAGTTTATTATCTAGTCGATAATTAAACTCGGAATACTTTTTATTTATAAATTATATAATAGCCTTTTATATAAGATATTATCGAATACTCTCGTTATATTTAATAATAATAAGTTTACTACCTTTCCCCTCCTATTCCTACTATAATTTTATATAATATATATTATATTTATAAGGGTCTCTAGCGCGGTTTCTATTAAATATTTTCGTCTAATCTTTATTTATTATAAAGGTAATAATTTATACTCCTTCGTTATATTATTTAATCTTTTAGAGATAATTATTTCTAGCGCCTTATTAAATATATCGAGGAGTATAATAAACCTATATAATTTTAGTTCTAAATAATCGCCTTTCTTCGATTTTTTAAAAATTATTATATTAATTTTTTTTCAAATACCTCGGGTAGTATCCTTATTTAAAGTAGGCCTAGAATAAATAAATAATAATATTTATTACTTTTATTTCTATTATAGTTTTTAAGAATTAATTCGGGATTTTAATTATTCCTAGCGTTTTATTAATAACTGGGTATTATATTACCTTATATACTTTTATTCTAATTATTTCCTAGTTTATTCTAATAGGCTCTGGGCTCTTTATTCTATTAATATTACCTAAGTTTACCGTCGGTAGAGGGGGGGAAAATATCTTTCGTAGAGTTTTTACTTTACCCTCGAAGTCTTTAACTTTTCCTTCTTTATTATCTTTAATAACTAGGAATTAAAGGAGTTTCTTAAAATAGTTATTTTTCTCCTTTCTTTATCTTATAAACTTCTATACTCTCGTCGACTTTAGCGAGGCTTTATATATATTTTCTTATTAAAAGAATATTTTCGTTTTTCGAAAGGACTAGCCTTAATATAAATTAATATATAAATAACTAGTTACGTTTTTAATAATTTTATAAAATCCTTAAATAATTCTAATATATATATCGGTAAAGCGGGAGCCTGTACAAGAAGAGTCGAGGTATTAAATCCGTATTTTCCTAGTTTTAGGCGAAAGAATAACGAAAAAAGAATATTAAAAAAAAGATATTTTTTCAATAAAAACTTTAAAAAAAGTAACTTCGGATTTAAGATCTTAAATCCGTGATTTTCTATTAATATTAAATAACTCGCTAAGGTTATATAGAGCGCTATAACTACGCTAGTTTAATTTCGATTTTAAATTATAAAAATTTATAAAAATTATATATACGCGTAATAACCCCTTAAGCTAGCGCGGTATTATAGACTATATAATTCACTATATTATTATATATATTTAACTATAAATTAGTATTATTTAGACTAGTTTATTCTAATTTATTTAAAATTATTTAAAATAAATCGAGGTATTAAATACGTATTTAAATACTTTAGACGAAAGTAGGTATTAAATCGATCTATAGAGTTAGTATATAAACTGAATAGGTCTACGCGTCTTTTCCGTCTTTTTTAATAGAATACTAGTTTATTATTTTATTAATATATATCTTCGGCGCGATATTAAATCGTTAAATATATATATTATAATTAGTTTAAATCTTTTTCTTTTTTATAACTAGTATATTTATAATTATAAACGAGCTTTTCTTATTAATAAGATAAAAGATATTTTTATACTTTTTAATTTATCTCTATAAATCGGTTAACTAGTAGACGATATTATAAATATTATAATAATTAATAAATTACTCGTTTATTTATTTAAAAATTAATATCGGCTCGCTTTTAAAAAGATTAAAATTATATTATTATATAAATATTTTATTAATAATATTTATTTTAACTCTTAAATCTTTATCTATTTTAATATAAATAATTTTTATATTAATATTAATTAGGTTCGTAATAACTTCGTTATCGATATTTATATTTAATCGGGTTTTTATTTTATTTTATTCCCTCGGGATAAAGATTTCCCTAAGGATTCATTATTTTTTAACTTTATAATATAATCGCCGATATAATTAACCGTCTCTATTTTCTTCTTTAGATATTTATTAAAGTATTTAAGATTTTTATTACTCTCGTAAATCGTATATATTTTATTTATATTTCTATAATTATTATTATTAAATCTTTATTCTTTAATATTAAATTTGTTTTTATTATCTCCGCCCTTTAATTTTTTTTAATACTTTTTCCGAGGTCTTAATTAATTATTTTAATTATTACTTTATATTTTAAAATCCCGATTAAGATTATATTTATAACGTATTATAAATAATATAAATTCGATTCGTTTAATAAAAATATTTTAGGCTCGGTTAATTTCTTTTAAAATATTAAAAATTTAAATAGGTTATTAAATAATTTTTTTATTCTTCTTTATTATAAAGAGATAGTTCGGTTTCTAGGGTATTAAAATAAATATCGAAATCTTATATTAATTTATTATTCCTTTAATATATATATTAATATTTAAAATTCGTATTTATAACTCGGTTTAGAGGGTTTTTAATTATATTAAATAAATAATCTAAAAAGAATCTTTAGGTTAATATATCTACTAAATAAAATTCTTTATATTTATATTTATTTCATAATTTCTTAATTTACTCCTTTAAATAGGGTATTATATATAAAATCTTTTTTTTATTTATTCGAAAGTTTAAGGGTATTAAGCGAAATATAATCTCCGTATTATAAATTTATTCTCGATAATTTAACGAATTTTTTTTATAAATTTTTTATAGTTTTAATAGTTATAAATTACCTTAATTTATATTAAAATTAATTTAACTACGATTTATTATTAGGTTATTTTTATCTTTTATATTTAATTTTTAAAAATTATTTTCGATTTACTTATCTTTTTTACCTACGATAATATATTATAAATTTTCGATATTCTTTTAAATTATAATAATAGAGGCCTCTTTTTCGAGGGTTTTTTATTTATATTTTAATTTTATAAATTATTAATCTACCGTTAAATTAATATTCTTTCATAAATCTTTTATATTTTTATTTAAAATATTAATCCCTTACGTCTCGCCTTCGGGATAATTATTTTTAAAGAGGTTTTTTATATTTCTAATAAATTATTATTTAAAAAGGTTAAGAGAGATTAAAACTATTAAATTATAATATCTAAAGAATTTATAATTATATAAAAATAAATATAAAGCCTTAATAAGAAAATAATCTTTAAATTTAAATAATAAAATTAATCTTTAAAGAATTAGAGCGAGGGCTCTAAATCTTTTATTTCTAAAAAAACTCCGGAGTACCGGAAACTATAATATAATATTATAATATATATAGTATAACTACGCCGTATACTCTCTTTATAGGATCTATATATTATATTTAGTAATTATTATAAAACTAGTTTTAATATAATATAATAGGAAGAAAATCGTCGATTAGGTTATTAAATAATTATAATATTAATATCTTTAATTTACTCGTTTTAAAGTAATTTTATTATTAACTTCGACTTCTTCTTAATATAATATTATATAATTTTAAATTAAGTATTATAATTTATCGCGTATTAATATCGTATTCGTAAATTCCTCGTTTATTTCTTAACTACCTAGTAGTATTAATTCTAGCTAGTTTTTATTTAATTAATTAAATATTATTATTAAGAAGTTATTTAGGACTTAAAGAATTATTTATCTAAATATTATTATTAATTTTTAATTTTATCTCGGTCTCTTTATTTTCTTAAATATAGTAATAATATTTTAAATTTTATTAATTATATCCGTTATTATTTTTCTCTTTTTTATACTTTTAGTTAATATTAATATAAATTTATTATTAATTGATTATATCTAGGAGTTTAGAGATATTATCCTCGATAATATTATAAATTACCTAAATTTATTCTTTAATTTTTATTATATTCGATATATTTTCTTTTATTTAATTAAATATACTCTATTTTAGAATTTATAATATTTAAAATAAATTATATAATACTTCTCCTTTAAGCTTCCGGTATTATATTTGTAAAATTAATATAATTTTATATATATTCCGTATTTCGGCTAGTTTTTATATATTAGAGTTATATAATCGTATTTTTAATATTTTTAATATTACTTTAAATCGTTAACTCTTTCTTATTTCTTATATAATAATAATTATTCGTTTTCTAGGAAACTGTCCGCTATTAATTTATTTACTATATCCGAGTTTAGAATTTCGAGAAAGAGTATTTATTTTTATTTTTATTTTATCTACTTTAAAAGCGAATCCCGGTTATTTAATATTGATAATATTTAAGCCTAGATATAATTTATAGTTATTTTTCTTTAATATCTTTATTATTATTATTTAGTTATTTATATCGAACGCCTTCTGTTTTTACATTATATATTATTATTATATAAATTTATTATAATACTTTTACCGAGGGGTTAATAATTTTTATTTATTTTATTATTTTTTCTAACTCCTATTTTATTATTATTATTATATAATATAGAATAAAGTTTTCTTTCGTTATTTATTTTACTCCGATAATTAATTTCGTTATTAAATAGGCTCCGTTTCGGAATATTTTAATTAATTAAGAGTTAAATATTTTCTTTACGTCGGTAAATCGAAAACCGGCTCTAGCGGCTCGGGGTTATTAAATAAACTACCTCGAGCGCCCGAGATAAACTCGAGGCGCCTAAACGGCCCCGATCGACGGGCGCCCGAGGTCGTTATAAAATACACGTCGGGCTCTTAACGAGTATAATTTAAACCTAGAGCTTTAAAGACTCTAGTCTTAAAAAATTACGTAATTTACTACTTAAAATTTTAATATTCTATAATTACTCTTATCGACGGTAGCGACCCCTCGAAACGACTTTTAATACTAGTAAATTTTAATCCTCGGAATCGATCGATTTAGGCGAAATCTTTACGGGGGTAATATATAGGCTATATATTAAAATATATATTAAGAGTTTAGGGGTACGATAGTAATAATTATAAAAATACGATAACGATAAGACTATAACTATGAATGAAATATATTATAATTATAAATGAAATAGGGCCATGACTATAAATAGAATAAAACTATAACTATAAATAGGGGTTATAGACGGGGGTTAAAGATAATAACGTATTTCTAATTTAACTCCCGTTAGAGGTAGTTTTAAATTAACTCGATATATACCCAAGTAGTCTTAGGCCCTTTAACTATATACCTCGGGCGTTTATCGAGTCGGTAGATAAATATCGTATTTAAGACTTCTAAAATACTCGTCGAGCGCTCTAAACTACGATCGAGCCACTTTTCGTTTTATTAACGTAATATTCTCTAGCCTTAATATCGTTTATTTTAATTATTAATTATTTAATTTTCGCGCTAGTTATTATTATAAGGAGAGGAGGGTTCGATTCGACTATATATCTCGATAAAATAATTATATTTCCCCGAGTAATATTAATTTAATTCTATATTAATAACGTAAATATATACTTTACTCTAAATTTCTAAATTTTTTAATTTTTTAATTTTATTTACATCTCTTAGAGCCTATACTTTTTTATTTATTTTTATATATAACTAAAAAGTATTTCTAGCGCAATGTATATTAATTATAATTTATAGTATATTATTTATTATACCTCCTTATATTTTATATCTTTTATAGTTTTTATTATAATTATTATTAATTCTTTTAATATTTTTATACTTCTTTTATACCCTCCCGTTTAATTACTAATTCTATCTATTTATTACGATATCTTTATTATATTAGAACGCGTTAATAGCCCGCCTTTATTCTCTATCCTAGTTATTTAAATTTTATCTCTATTATTTTAATTCTTTTTTATCTTAAATAATTTCGTACCCTTAAAACTTTCAGGGTTACGAAATCTAATTAATTTAATTTTTATCTTAACGGTAATTATTTATAGGAAATACTATAGAGTTGGTTTTTTTATTTATATAGATATTTTCTAGATCGCTATATAGATACCCCCTCTATATTGAGTTAGTAGCGGGGGTTACCGTAGTTATTAATATATTTATTATTAATAAATACTACCGTCGCTACTTCTCCCTCTTAAAATTAATTAATTTACTTCACTATAACGAGAATAGGTTTTAATGAGTTAACTTAGTAACTAGATTGACTTAGCGACGCTAAAACGGTTTTTTCTTTCTAAAAAGACGTCGGATTTGAACGATTCGAGGCGTTTCTACTATGGGCGCGTTTTTCCGCCAGGATAAAGACGAAAATAACGAAAATCCTATTTATATTTACTCTATCGCGATTCTATTTTATAATATTCGTTATATTACCTAGTTATATACTATATCTAAAGATCTACTTATTTAGAATATATATATATATAACGTCGTCGTCGTTGACGGTATTAGAGATAAAGTAGTAGTTTTACTCCTATACGCCCGCGTAACCTAAATAATTTTACTATATTTTATTATAGTAACCGCCGCTACTAACCCAATATAGGGAGAGTATCTATATAGCGATCTAGAGGGTATCTATATAAGTAAAGAGGGTATCTCTATAATACCTTCTTTATTTATATATTTACTATAATATTATAAAATATATATCTCGATAAATAATAATATTAAAAGATTAATTATCTCCCGTAGTTATTTCTTTTTATTTATAATAATTATTTATAAAACTCTTTATACCTAGTAGAATAAATAACGGAAAGAAGATTATAAAATCGATATATATAATTTAAAAATAAAGTATAAATATATTACTTTTATATTTTTATAAGGAAATATAATAGTATATATTCGCCTATATTAATAAATACTCGCTAAAACTCTTTAAACTTATTAGACGAAGAAGGAAAAGAATATTTCTAAAATAAATATTATTAGTATATATAAGTAATACGAGTTTATATACTCGGCGCGTTTATAACGAATTAAATAAAATATACTCGTATAATTTTATAACTAAACTCTTATTTAAATTTAGAGATTAATTAAATAATTCGTAGACTCGCGAAATAACCTACTTTACTTTATTTATAAATAAACGAAAATCGTTTATAATAAATATTCGTTTACGATACTCGGTAGGCGATAGATAAATTATCGACTAATAAGAATTCGAGGAAATTCTAAATTATATAAAATAATTCCGAAAAGAGTCTATTAATAAATTATATAATAATAATAAATTTTAATATTAATTATAACTTCGGCCTCCGCCCTTAATACTTTATTTCTTTAATATTATTATATTAATTTCTTATATATATATTTTTATATACTCCTAATATTCGAGTTAATTAATTAATTAATAACGTAACTTCTATATATTTATTTATAATATAAATATAAACCTCCTATATATATTTCGATATAAGAGTTTGAATTAATATATTTTAGTTTCTATTTTTAAATTTTCTTTTTAATAGTCTTTAATTTAAATATAAATATAATAACTTCTTTTCTTTATTAATATTAGTCTTATTTATATTTATCTTATTTAAAAAGAATTATATATACGTATTATTATTATTTATTATTAATTTTTAAAATTATTATTTTACTTTATTAAATAGAGTACGTGTATTATAATAATATCTCGTTATTACGATTCAATATTTTAATAGTATCGATTATTTAGATATTTATTATAACTTCTTATTTAATATTCGCCGAGTATTTATAATTTTTCGCGACTCTTTTATAGACTTATTAATTATATTATTTAAAATATATCGACTATAATAACTTCGCTTATAATAACCGCGTGAATATAATATATAATTATAATTATATATTATATCATCTTTATCTACCGGTTCGTTATACTTTATTTTATTAAAATACGTAATTAATATTATTAGGTTCCGTTATAATATCGCGAAAATATTAATATTACTAATATTTTACTTCTCTATTATTAATTATATAACTCTTTAAATATATTTCGTTATCGAACTATATATTATAAAGAGTCCGTTAAGATTTATATATATATAATAGAATCTAATAAATCCGATCTCGTTAGTATAATATAAATAGGTTTTTAATTACGAAAAAAAGATTAAAGAAATAATTTATTATACTATAAATAATATACGTATTTAATATTTATTATATATTAATATCTTCTAATCTAATTTATTATTTAAAAATATTATTAAAACTTTTCTTAAATCGGATTATAATTTTAATAACTTTGATTTTAATTTTAATATAAATTTTAGAATTGTTATTAACCCCGTTATTAATCCCGCCGTTAATATAGTCTTTAATTATAATTTATTATATACGATTTATTAATCTCTTAAGCTCGACTTTATAAGTTCTTTTAATAAATTTTTTAATATATCTTCTAATATAGATTCGAAAGAGGAGGAGGTTATATATAAGAGTTCTAGTATTAATATTTAAAAGAAGGATATTTATATATTTAAACTAAAGAAAGAAATAAAAGATTCTATATTATTAAAGTCTCCTAAATTATTTATAGATTAAAAGAAAAGATAATATAGAAGACTCGTTATAATTAAAATTAAATAATAATCTATTTATAATATTCTTAAATATTAATAATTAGTTATAATTTATAATTAATAATATTTCCGCTTCTTATTTACTTTCTTTTTTATTCTCGCTTTTTAATTATATACTTTATATAGTTTTTCCGTATATACGATAGTGTCTTTATTCTATTATTAATTAGAATTATATTATTAATTCATTTCTTTTATTAGATAATAGGTTACGCTCTTTACTTTTCTTTTCTTTAAAATCTTTTTTATCTTTTATTCTTTATTATTTATTCATTCCGGTAAAAGTAGATTTAATATTATTATATTATGTTATTTATAATAATATAGTTCTAGTAATAAAATACATAAATTTTTATAAATATAATAATTCGTTAATAACGCTAGGCGATATATTTAACTAACTAATTATATTAAAGACCTTAAATAGTTTTATCTAATTTATAAAAAAACTTCTTATTTAATTACTTTTATACAAAATTCTTTATTAATAATAATACTAGGTTATTTATATTAAAAAAAATTAACTTATACTTTTTATTATGAATACGTATTTATACTTTTATTATAATTCTTTAATTCTTTTTAATTCTTTTTTTTATTAACGGTACTCTTTCTTTAAACGACTCGTCCTCGAGACGTATTTCGATTAATAAATTATAACTATATAAGGCTTCAAATAATATTAAATACGTCGTTATATATTATATATTATAATATATTTATTTAGTTATTAATAGAAACTCTATCTAGTTAGTTTATATATTAAAATAAAAGATTTTTGGAAAATACTCTAATCTTTGATTTTACTATTTTATCTAAATATTCGTTTATAAATAAAATACGATATTGAGGCGTTATTTAATTTTTAGATATTAATATATTTCTAACTAGAAAGTATTTATAAATTTCGATCCCTTATCGGATATAAAACCCTCGGGTACTCTAGATTTAAGGATAATTTCCTTATATATTAATTCTATAGTATTAATAATTTTAGTAATAAGAATATATCGTAATACTTTAATATATTTATTAATTATTATAAATATCGTATTATAAACGCGATTTCTTCGTTCATTATATAGTAACTTCGTAATAAAATTTATTATAATTTCTCTCTACGGGCTAGTTAAATAAAGTAGAGAATTAATTTCGTTATAAAAGTCGTACCTATAAACTTTAATTTATTAATAGGAATTATACGCCTCGACGTACTTTTATATATTAACTTTTAGAGTATCCTAGTAATATTTTATAAATAATAACTTTATCGTTTTTTTAATATTAAATTATTTTATTAAGATATTATTTTAATACTTTAATAATAACTCTTCGCGAATTAATTTATCCGTGAATATATAGATTTCACTTTTATATTTAAGAAATAATATTGAATTAAAAGTTTAAATACCGGCGGAATATATAGTATCTATTTATTATAAATAACGATTTTATTTAATAAGAAAACTTAATTCTTTTATAATATATAAATTAGTTTAATTATTAATAAATATTCTACGTTATAGGCCGTTTCGTATATAATTATTAATATAATAACTATATATAGAACGACTAATTTATAATTCATAACTCTAATAATAAAACTAGGCGGTTTATTCGTTATATTATAATTTATCTAAATAAATATCTCGTTTAGACTCTTTAAAATTTCTTATTTAAATTTAGATTCTTTAAATTTAACTAAATAGATATATTCTTTAATATACTCCTTTAATAATTCATATTAAGAATTTTAGTAATATAATTCTTATATTTATTAGATTTTATAATATATTTATAGTTAATTTATTAATCGTAGACGAATTACTATTTACTTTTAAATCTTCTATATTTATAAATATATTTCGTATTGTATTAATTATAAGACTAGAACTAGTTTTTCTTAAATTTAATAACTTTTATTATAATATAAATAATATCTAATTTAGTAATTTACTTTAGTCTTTAAAATCTAGATATCGCGATAGATTATTAACTAGATTACTTTTATTAAAATAATATATAATATTTTAATAAAAGACGAAATTCTTATAATTTATTATATTCAACGGTTATTTAGTTATTTTGTATTTATAAATTCTCTTAAATTATTATAAATTATTAAGACTTTAACTTTATATAAATTATTTTTAAAATATTATAATAATTACGAGGAGCTCTTTATTATAAATCTTATATCTTTCTTTTAATCTTATATTTTACGCGATTAGAATATAATATAATACTACTTTATATCCTATTATAATTACGAGAATATCATAAATATTATAAAATTAGATATATTTATTTTAACTCGAATTCGTAATTTTAAATCAAAATATACTAATATTAATATATATATAAAAATATCCCGTAAAGTATAAAATATATATTTTATTTTTTTTAATTATATAAAAGGCCTAGTCTTTTTTTATTCTTAACTCCTTTTTAATAAATTTATTAAAGACCTTATTATTTATAAATATTAATAAATAAATCGACGATAAATACTAATAAAATTAAAGAGAATTTATATTTTATAATAAGATTTCGGTTTCGGCTAGGATTAAATCGTTTTAATTCTATATTTATTTATTAATATACTTTCGATACTTATAATAAATCCTAGTAATTTAACTAATTAAATAAAGAAGTTATATTTTTTTTAACTCGTAGAAAAAGAATAGTTTTATTAATATACTCCTCTTTTTATTTAAATAAATCAAAATATTATCTAAATAAATTATATAGAATATAATTTTTTTTAATTTACGACTCATTAATATAAATTTAAAAAGTAGTAAATATTTAGAAGACATTACTATATATTTAAAATAATTATATTATATACGGAATATTATTTTTTATTTATCGCCTACTTTAGTTACGCTTCGGATTAGTATAAAGTAGAGTAGAGATCGAGGTATAATCCCTACCCTAGCCTAACGTAGGGATCTATTGACGTAGAGCGTAGAGTAGAATAAAGTAAAATAGGGTTTTACCGAGGGATCCCTACTACGCTAAAACGGATTTCTAGTAATTATTATAATAATCTTATTATAGCTACTACTACCTCTATAGATATATATACTCATGGCTACTACTACCCCTATAGATATACGTACTTATAACTACTACTACTTTTATAAATATACGCATTTATAGCCTCTATAGATATATATACTCATGGTTATTACTACCTCTATAGATACGCGTATTTATAGCTACTACTACTACTACTCTTATAGATATATATACTCATGACTACTACTATCTTTATAGATATACGCACTCATGGCCTCTATGGATATATATATTTATAGCTACTACTACCTCTATAGATATACGTACTCATGACTACTACTACCCTTATAGATACGTGTATTTATAACTACTATTACTACTACCTCTATAGATATATATATTTATAGCCACTACTACCCTCATAGATACACGTACTTATGGAATAAATACTCGGACTTATAATTATTTAAATTAATATTAAAATTAAGATTATTATCAGCTTAAAATTAAATATAACCGAAGGTTTTATTAAAGACGTAGTTTAATTCGTTTATTTTAAAATTAAGGGGACGTTAAAATAGTAGTTTAATTTAAAATTTAAAATTAACCCTTTTTAAATATTTATTAATACGTTTTAATATTAGTATTTTCTTTTAAATTTATTATTTTATTCCGAGGAATATTTCGATTTAAAATCGGTAAATAAAGAATAATAATAGATATTTATTATAATAATCATTATAATAATTGTCTCTCTATAATATAATTTATAATATATCTTATTATTAATCTATAATGGGGGTAGTAGTAATTATAAATATATATATCTATAGAGGCAGTAGTGGCTATAAGTATATATATTCATAAAGGTAGTAGTAACCATGAGTACGTATATCCATAGAGGTAGTAGTAACTATAAATATATATATCTATAGGGGCAGTAGTAGTTATAAATATATATATCCATAAGGGTAGTAGTAACTATGAGTACGTATATTCATAGAGGTAGTAGTAGCTATAAGTATATATATCTATAGGGGTAGTAGTAGTTATGAGTATATATATCTATAAAAGTAGTAGTAGCTATAAGTGCGTATATCTATAAGGGTAGTAGTAGCCATAAATACGTATATTTATAGAGGTAGTAGTAACTATAATATATCCCTAAAGTTATTATCTTAGCGTAGTAGAGATCTCTTAGTAAATCCCTACTCTACCCTACTTTAGTTTAGGGTAGAGATCGAACCGCGATCTCTACCCTAAACCCTACCCTACCCTACCCTACGTTAGTATTCTCTTTAGAGATCTCTATACTAATCCGAAGCGTAACCTTAATCTTAATACGATAATAAATATCCTTTAAATTAAGATTAATAAAGACGGTAGTATTATTTAAATAATCTAGTATCTTATTAATTAACAATAAAGAATAATATTTTTTAATAATAATTATATTTAAATCTTAATAATCGATATATAATTATAGAATATCGTTTCTTTAAAGACGAAAAGGATAGAGGCCTTTATTAAATTTACGAAGTATTTAATTTATCTCTTTATTAAAGTATTGTCTAAATATCTTTTTAATTCTATTAATTTAATATTAAATAAATTATAAAGAGGTTTATAAAATAGATCTCCTTCGATTTTAATAATATAATCGTTGTTTTTATATAAAAATAACTAGCCTACTTTCTTATTTAAAAAGATATTAATGAAATTACTAAATTCTTCTAGGAGTACCCCTTATCGGTAAATTTGAAAATTAAGTATTAATATACTCTAAACGTTATTAACTTTATTAGAAAATTATCTACGGGTTTACGCTGAAACCCTATATTAAATACCGACTCGAGATTTAGTAGAATTAGTAAGTCGTGGGTCTAGGTAGAGTCCTATTAATAAATAGTACTTACTATTAATAGGTTTAATAGGTTTAGTAACTCGGTAAATTATTAGTAATTTAAATATTAGACGAATAACCCTATTATATACTCTATAGTATACGTATTTATATACGTAATAGTATACGCTATAGTATAGGTTATAGTAAACCCTATAATATACGTAATAGTGTACGTAATTTACGTATACTATTAAATAGTATACGAATAGTATATGTAAAGATATTTTGAATAATATATAATATACGCCCCCCGTAGTAGCCTTTAAAATATCGGACGAAAGCCCCCAAGGTATACGCTAAGATATACGTTATAGTATACGATATAGTATACTCTCTATATATATATTTTCTTTAAATATACCTACGTGACGCCCCCGCGAGAATTTTAATTAAAACTTATTATTCCGGGCCCGTTAAATCGCTAGCGTTAATAATTATCGCTAGGAGTTAATATCGTTAATAGCGATAATTATAGAATTTAATTTATTTTAGCCCTATAATAGGGCTAAGCTACTATTAATATTTTAATAATATATATAAATTACTAAAGTTAGTAATCCTACTAAAATAAACCCGGAGTTATTAAATTTATTAATAAAATATTATTTAGACTCTTAGTTTACTAAATTTATTAATAAAATACTAATAACTTTATTCTTAATTCAAGACTATTAATAGTATTTTATTAATAACTTTTTTTAGTAAAAATTACTAATAGGACGCTACTAGCCTTATTCGCGCGAGCGGTAACTCGATTTTGAATAGGAATTTTTAAGATTTACCGATACTATATTATAATTAATAAATATTATATTACTTTCTATATTACTTTAATATTTAATTATTATTTATCCTTTTATTCCGAGTTAAATAGGCCTATTTTTAATTTTTTAACTTTTCTAAACTAAATATACTCTTAATAATACCGTATTATTAAATACGTATATTAATTTTAATTAAATCCTTTCTCTTTTTAGAGTTAATATATTTAAAGTAATAAATAATCCCTTTTTATTAATAATACAAAAAATATTATTATATATTTTAAAATATATTTATAAATTAATAAGACGATAGTTTATATAATAAGTAATAGAATAATAAAATATATATTTATTTATATACTTCGGATATAGGAGCGGCGCGTTTTAATATATCCGAGGTTATATTACTTCGTAAAGCTTTTATTAATAATATTTATCTCTACTTCGAGATATATATCGTTTATAATTATATACTTTATAAACTTTATATTCTTAGGACTAAGTAATATATAATAATCGATATATATACTCCGTAAAATAATTATTTTTTTATTTACTATCCTTTTTAGACGGAGACTTCCCTAAAGATTAATTCTTTCTCGTGATTTTATAATTATTTATATAATCGATTATTCTAGACTTCTTTTTAGTATATTTAAAAGATATATAATTATATTCTAGACTTCTTTTTAGTATATTTAAAAGATATATAATTATATTCTTTATAATTATAATATTTAACTTTATTTAGGTTTCGTTTAAAGAATATAATTAATTAATTTTAAATTTTAAATTTTAATAAACTTTCTTTCAACAATCTATATCAAATTTATCTTTAAATATTTACGAGGCCTCGAATAATTATTTTTATTTTTTTTTATTTTTATTTTTTTATCCTTTATTAAATTATATTTAAATCGGGTCGTAAAAGTTATAAATTTATTATATATTATAAAAAAGGGCGGAAATCGATTACTTTCTCGTATAATATTACTACGTAAACTTATTAATAGATAAGTAAATAAAATTCTTTATTATAAGGAGGTAATTAAGTTTCTAATAAATTAAAATATATTCTAAATCTTTTTATTTTTAGTTTAGTCTTTAAGTCGTATATTAATATTATATATTTATATCTAATTATCGGTTTATTAGATTTTTAATATAATTAAAGAGGAAATTAAAGAATATTTCTTAATTAAAGTTCTCCGTTAAATAACTACTTTTAAAATTATCTTAAATATCCTTAATATAATCTTTTAATATAAGTATTATATATAAAATCTTATTATTATTTATCGGAAAGTTATATAACGTAAAACGAAAAATAATTATTCTCTTATCGTATTACTAAATAATATTTATTACGACCGATTATAGAATTATTTTCGGATACTACCGGGGGTAAATCTTTAGGTATAATAATAAATAATATAACTAATAATTATTTATCTTTAATATCGCGAGAATAATTCTAGATTTTGTATTTTAATTACTCGTTTTCGCGTTCGATAACTAAAAGCGCCGTATATTTTCGAAGGGTTCCTCGGCGGTACTTTATATTACTTAATTTAATATTAATAATAAAGTTCTTAAACTCGACTAGGGAACCTATTTTATTAATATATTTACTTTATATAATTTATAAATTACTATTTAAAAAGGTTAAAGAGATTAAAACTATTAGAATATAAAACTATAAGACTATTTCATAACTATTTACTAAATAGATACTTAATAATATTTAAAATTAAGGTCTTATATAATCGCTTTTATTCTCTATAGATAATTAAATAAGAAGTATTTATATTTATTTATATTTAAAAAGTTATGAGCCTAGGCTCTATTTATATATCCGCTATATATTTATTATATTATTATAGTATTAATAATAGTAATACGGCGTTATTATTTTAGGGTAGTATTATAGAGATACCCTCTTTACTTATATAGATACCCTTTAGATCGCTAGATAAATACCCTCTTTTATATCTAGTTAATTATAGAGGCTACCGTAATAATACTAGCGTGATTTATTCGGGCGACGCCGGCGCGTAGTAGTAAGACTACTACTTTATCTCTAAAGTCGATAGCGACGACGACGTTATATATACTAGGATTCTGAATAAGTAGATCTTTAGATATAGTATATAACTAGGTTACGAAGAGAGGGTTTTTTAATAGAATCGTTATAGATTAAATATAAATAGGATTTTTATGATTTTCGTTTTTATCTTGGCCGAAAATCGCGCCTATAGTAGAAAGGCCTTAAATCGTTCAAATCCGACGTCTTTTAATTAGAAAAAAATAATTTTAGGATCGCTAAGTCAATTTAATTACTAAATTAATTTATTAAAACTTATCCTCGAGGCTAGTTTACTACTATATTTACGACTTTAAAAATTTAATAACGCTATCGCCTATAGTAGATATACTAATAATTATAGTAACCGAGGATATTAACTAGATATGAGAAAGGGTATTTATCTAGCGATCTAAAGAGTATCTATATAAATAAAGGGGGTATCTCTATAAAATTATTTTTATTTAATTATAATCGTGTTTAAAATATACTAGATTACGCCCGTAAAAGAACTCTAAATTAAGGCCTTAATATTTAGAATATAATTCCACCGGCCTCGCCTCTACTAGGAAATAATCTAATAAACTATAATATATAACTATTAGAAAATAACTAATCGTATTATATAATATATATTAAGAAGTAGTTAATCGTTTATAAAAAACTTATATATTATTAGAAAATAATTAATTATTAGTAAAATTATTATAGCTAGAAAGTAGTTTATTATTAGAAAATAACTCATTATTAAAAAGTAGTTAAAAATAGTTAATATTAACGTATTTCTTATATACCTAAATGGAACTTTAGAGAGTAATTATATATAGTAAATTTTTATTATTATTAAACGCGGGTAATCTCTTTATATAGTTTATTATTTTTATTAACGATATATTAATAACTTTAAATTTATAACGCCTATTTAAGGGTTAGAATCGTCGTAATTAATTAATATTAGAGTTCTCTTACCGCTTCGCTCGGTTGTAAAAAAAAGATAAATTAGGAACTCCGAAATCGGGGAAATAAATAAATATAGATAATAATTATAACTCGAAGTTATAGTAATAATTATTATTATTAAAATAAAAATAAAAGTTACTCGCCTTTATACTTTTTATTTATGAATTTATATTTAAATAGATTTTAATTATCTTCTTCTCTAGCTTTTAAACTACGTTATTTGGAATAATTATAATAATAGCGACTATTAAAACGGAAATAATAATCGTTTAAATTTAAGTTACCTCGTTTTATAATTAAATATTAATATACTTTTAAGAGACTTTTAACCTATATATTTTAATAAATCTACGTATAATTAAAAAGATCTATACTAAAGTATACGACGATAAAATATACGATAATAAAGTATATTAATATTATTATTAATATAACTCGCTAGCTATCTTTAATTGCGTTATAAACGAATTAATATTAAAACTACTTAATAATATTAAATTATTTAATATAATTTCTTAAATAAAAGTATTATTTTATAGTATTTAAAAGCTATTTAAGTTTTTAGATAAAGTTTAATTTTATAAAAGATTTCGTCCACTAGAAAATAAAAATATATAATACTTTTAATATTATAAATTTATAGAAATACTTTAAAGATCTTTTTATTAAGGTTTTAAAATTCAACGCTAATAAACCTAATAAAAAATCGAAACTATATATTAATAATTTAGCGACAATAAAATAATTTATAATATTCTACGTTATATCGTTAGTCCGGTAATATACGTAAAGATTAAAATTAAAAAGATGAGTTTATAAATTTAAATATTAATTATAAATTAATTCAAATCCCTTAACTCTAATTATTTATATATTATTCTAAATAAACTCGATTAATTTACTATTTTTTAATACGATAGCCTCAACGATTATATTAGTAAGTTTTAAGTTATTTATAACGAGTTTTATAAATATAATTACTTTGAATTTAACGATAACGTTATAATTTAATAATCTTATTATAATCTTAATATTAAGTATTAATAGTACTACGAATTCTTCGCCGAAGATAAAAATTCATTTGATATAGATAATATAATTAAGATATACTTTAATATAATAATCTCTTAGTTTCGTAATACTTTATATCTTTAGGCTAGTAGTATTAATATTAAGTAATTTACTTTTATTATTTATATTATAACTTAATAACGAGTTTTAAATCTTGACTAGAAAAAAATATTCGATTTTATTTATATTATACTAATTTCGTAAAACGAGTTAAGTATTATATTATTTATAATAAATTATAATATAATAATCTTAGTTATAATATTTAGCGTAACCGTAGCCGCCGCGATCGAGGTAATAAAAGAAATAATAATATAATTAAAGATAATAATAATAATAAGAATAAATATAAATCGCTTTATAAACGAGCTAAAGCCGATACCGAAAGAAATATAGAATTTTATTATACTTTAACTAGTATTACCTTTAACGTCTTTAAACTCTAAATATTTAATATTAATTATATCTTTTATATTACCTATAATCGCTTTATATTTATAGAATATATTAAGTTTAAGAGCGCGGTTATTATTAGCGACTTTAAGGGCGGGCTAATATTATATAATAACGGAGTTATTAAATTATAATATTTAGGCGATAATAAAATTTAATATCTATAAATTAATAATATTATATATATTCTTGATAGTAGATTTAATTTTATTTCGTATATTAAGCTCTAGCGAGTTAGTTCTATATTAAACTTTATTTTAAAAAGAATTTTAATCGGATTTAAAAATATTATTATAAGTATTTAGAATTATAATCTTTATATTTTATATATATATAAATAAAGTTAACTCTAACTCGCTTTATTTATTATAAATATCAAGGCTTTAATTTTATAATATAAGAGATTTAGTTACCTAGGTAAAAATAACATTATATAATTATTTTAAATAATTAATAAAATTAATTTATCCAAAGTTAAAGAGAATAATAATTACGAGATATATAGCGTTATTAAAATATACGCGTATTTATATAAACGTCGTTTATATCGGTAAAGCGGTGAGCCCGTATTCTACCGAAAAAGACGGAAAAGGCGCTTAGATCTATTTAACTCATATACCCGCCCTAGAGATCGATTTGACACCGGAGTTACTTATTGGAATATAGGAGTACAAGACTACTTAGTAAGTAGATATTTAACAATACTTAATATTAGGGTCTTATATATATATTCGCTCTTATCCTCTATAGATAATTAATTAAGAAGTGTTTTTATTTATTATAATTTAATAAGTTATGAGCCCGGGCTCTATATATATATCCGCTATATATTTATTATATTATTATAGTATTAATGGTAGTAATACGGTATTATTATATTATTATAATTATATTTAAGACGTACTAGATTACGCCCGTAAGAAATTTTTAAATAAGGGGTTTAATATTTAGAATATAGTTCCGCCGGCCCCGCCTCTACTAGAAAGTAATTAATCGTACTATATAATATATACTAGAGAGTGGCTAAATTATTTATAAAGAGTTTATATACTATTAGAAAATAATTAATAAGCGAATCGTTATTAAAGAGTAACTAAATTATTTATAAAGAGTTTATATACCGCTAGAAAATAACTAATAAGCGAAGCGTTACTAGAAAATAGTTAATTACTATACTAGGGAGTAACTAATTACTATAATCGACTAATATTAATATATTTTATATATACTTTACTAAATATCTTAGGGGTAGTTATATATAATAATTATTTATTATTATTAATATCTTTATATAATTTATTATAATCGTTATTAATATACTATAACTTTAAGCTTATAAGGTCTTTTTAAAACCTAGAATAATTATAATTAATTACTATTATAACTTATTTACTACCTTAAAAAAATAAGTATTAATAGCGTTAATAGTATTAATAGTTAAAAATAGATTTATAACTCTATAGTCGGGGGGAAAAATATTATAAACTATAACTATAAATCGTAGTTATAATTATAACTTTTATTACTAAAGTAATTATTAAAGTTATTTACTTTTATTTCTTTATATAGAGTAATAGCGAGTTAAATCCTAAATATATTATCCTTTAAGTTTCTAGCCTTATTATTTAAAACAATTACGATAGTAGCGATTATTAAAACGGAAATAATAACCGCCTAGGCCTAAACTACCTCGTTTTATAATTAAATATTAATATATTTTTTAGAGATTTTTAACCCGTACGTTCTAACGGACTTAATATACGGTTAAGAAAATTTATATAAAAGTATATAACGATAAAAGGTACGACGATAAAGTATATAAATACTATTATCGATTTAATTCGCTAGCTACCTCTAGTTACTTTATAAATAAATTAATATTAAAATTATTTAACGATATTAAGTTATTTAGTTTAATTTCTCGAATACCGTTACTATATTATAATACCTAAAAGTTATTTAAGTATTCGATAAAGTCGAAAAATTTAACTTTATAAAAAGTTTCGTCTAATAAAAATAAAAGATACGTAATAATTTTAATACTATAGATTTATAGGAATATCTCGAAGATCCTTTTATTAAGGTTTTAGAACTAGACGTTAATAAATCTAATTATATAGTCGAAGCTACGTATTAATAGTTTAGCGATAATAAGATAATTTATAATATTCTTCGTCGTACCGTTAATCCGGTAATATATATAAAGATTAAAATTAAAAAGATAACTCTATAAGTTTAAATAATAATTATAGATAAGTTTAAACCCCGTAACTCCGGCTATTTATATACTACTCTAAATAAACTCGATTAATTTATTACTTTTTATTATAATAGCTCTAGCGATTATACTAGTAAATTTTAGGTTATTTATAATAAATTTAATAAATTTAATCATCTTAAACTTAATAATAATGTTATGATTTAATAATTCTATCGTAATCTTGATATTAAATATTAATAGTACTACGAATTCTTCGCCGAAGACTATAATTTATTTAATATTAATAGTATAACTAAGATATTCTTTAGTATAATAATCTTTTATTTTTATAATACTTTATACCTCTAGGCTAGTATCGTTAATACTAGTTAACTCGCTCTCGTTATTCGTAATATTTAATAACGAGTTTAAGGGCCTAACTAGGAAGAAACTATTCGACTTTATTTATATTATACCGATTTTATAAAACGAGTTAAGTACTATACTATTTATAATAAACTATAATATAATAATCTCGGCCACGATAATTAACGTGACCGTAGTTACTACGGTCGAGGTAACTATAATAATAGAGGCGGTAAAAATAATAGTAACGTTATTAAGAATAATAATAATAATAGGAATAAGAATAAGAATAAATCGCTTTATAAACGGGTTAGAGCTAATACCGAAGGAAATATAAAATCCTATTATACTTTAGCCGGTATTAACTCTAAAGTCTCTTAACTCTAAATATTCGATACCGGTTATACTATCTATATTATTTATAATCGTTTTATATTTATAGAGTATATTAAGTTTAAGAGCGCCGATATTATTCACGGTTTTAGGGGTGGGTTAATATTATATAATAACGAAATTATTAAATTACTATATTTAGGCGATAATAATATCTAGTATCTATAAATTAATAACGTTATATATATTTTTAATAGTAGTTTTAATTTTATTTCGTACGCTAAACTCTAACGACTTAATTATATACTAGGCTTTATTTTAAAGGGGATTTTAATAGGATTTAAAAATATTATTATAACTCTTTAAGAGTATAATCTCTACGTCCTATATATATAGAAATAAAGTTAACTCGCTTTATTTATTATAAATACTAAGGCCTTAACTTTATAATATAAGAGACTCGGCTACCTAGGTAAAGATAATATTATATATTTATTTTAAATAACCGATAAAATCGACCTATCCAAAATTAAAGAAGATAATAGTTACGAAATATATAGTATTATTAAAATATATATATATTTATATAAACGTCGCCTACGGTAAAGACGATTTAAATATAATATTATTTATAGCGATATTATCGGTAAATCTCAAAAACTCCTATTAAAACTCTAGTTACCGACCGCGCGGATAGGGTTAATAGTATTCTATTAATAACTCTAAATTACGGATAAAGCTAGTAGCGTCCTATTAATAGATTTAGTAAATTAGGGGTCTAAGTAGCGTCCTATTAATAAATTTAATAACTCGGGGTTATTATTAATAATTTATTAATAAATTTAGTAATTTTTATTTACCGATACTATACTCTTAATATAATTAGTATTTATTATTTATAGATAGTATACTACTAGCCCCGATAGTATATCTAATTTATTAATAATATACTCGAAGTATATTTAGTAAATTAACTATATATTAACTTCTATTAGTATAATATACCTATTATTAAGCTTTAAGTTTAATTATTATTTAATATTTAATATTTACTACTAATATTTATTATAGATTATATTATTATAATTACTTTTTCCTCTATATTTATTAGAGTTATTATCGTTTATATTTATATCTTAATCTTTACTACCTCTACTAGTACCTAGTTTAGGGTATTTACGCGAGATATATTTAATTTTTATATAGTATTAATAAGATTTCTCGTTCTAATTATTTTATCTTTATTATTATTAATAATACCTATTCTAGTTATAATAATACTATTAATAGTAAAGATAATAGCGAAGAAAACGTCGACGATATCGATAATATAACTAGTAAATTAGATAGCGATAAATAGTTTAACTTTATAGATAAAAAGTTTATAACGGCCTAAATATAACCCGGTATTCTCGCTAATAATAATATTTAAAATTTTTATATCTTCGTTTTTAGATTATTTTATAAGTTATTTAAAATACCCTAAAAACGGACGATAATCGTAGAAGATTATAGGATTTTTCGTTATAAAGTATTTACGTATAGTTTTTATCCGACTTGGATATCTACTATATCCGATTTAAATAATTATTATATCCGACTCGGATAATTATTTCGTCCGACTCGAAAAGTTACTTTATCCGACTCGAATAATAATAGGATATCCTAGAATTTCTATTTATAAGCGTTGTAAATATTTAGTTTATTAACGTTATTAATAAAATAAATAAATATTAAATTAAAGGACTCGTAAAGCGAGTAATATTTTATTTTTATAATATTAAGCCCGTAGATATAGCCTCTATTAAGAATATATCGTTATTATTTACCGTGATATTTATTCGGTAATCCCTTCTTAAATAGGATTCTAGTCGGTCTCCTTTTTATATTAAAATATTATTAATATAGACTCTATTAATAAATACTTTAAAAGTAAATAATTTAATTACGAAAACTAAGGCCTTTAATTTATAGTATTTAATAATAAATACCGCGTTAATCTTCGTTTCGATATACTTTATAATAGATTTAGAGTTATTATTTTTTATATTATAATTCTTATAATTAATATCCTTTAGATTTAACTCCTACTTTAATAACGATAATAATAGTTATTATTTTCGTAATTATAATCTAGTAAAGAGGAAGTAACGTCGATTTATATCTATAAATTTAAACTTTTATTTAGGCGATAAATATATAATTGAGTGAAGATACTACTTTACGTAGTTAAATTAAGGCTATATTCGCTTTATTTAGAACTAGATTTTCGAGTTTTATTAAATTATTAATCTTACTACCCTTCGTCTTTATAATTTCCTCTAGTATATAGCCGAATATATTTATTAATCTCTACGTTATAGTAATCGGCTATTAAATATTATCTATTATAACCGGGATACCCGTTAGGTTATTGATATTATTCGAGTTATTTAAAAACCTTTAAGCCCTTAGAGCCTAGTTAAAGAAACTATTAATATTATTATATTAATTAAATAGAACGGGCACGGCTCTAAGGCTATTATTAAAAAGAAAGAAATAATAATATTAATAAATATAACTTCGATAGCTAGAATATCTTTAAACTTTTATATTTATTAAATAGAACGGGTACGGCTCTAAGGCTATTATTAAAAAAAAAAATAACGGTATCGGTAGATATAACTTCGGTAACTAGAATATCTTTAGGTTTACGAGTAGCGCCTTTCTTTTTAAGAGAGAGCGTAGTTTTATTATTAATTTCGTCTTTACCTAGGGTCTTAACTTTAACGGTATAATAAAATATTTATTCTACGACTTCTTTCTTATATTTTAGATTTTTAGACTTAATAATAAATTTATTCTCCTTCCTTTTAATCTTCTTTATAATATTATTTTAGACTCGGTAATAAACCTACCCTCCTCCCTTTTAATTTTATTTATAATATTATTTTAAGCTCGGTAATAACTTTACCCTCCTTACTTTTAATTTTCTTTATAATATTATTTTAGGCTCGATAATAATCTTACCCTCCTCGATTTCAATTTTCTTTATAATATTATTTTAAACTCGGTAGTAATCTTACCCTCTTTAATTTTAATTTTCTTTATAATATTATTTTAAGTTTAGTTTTAACCTTCTTTATAATATTATTTTTACCTTAAATATATACCCCTATAACTTTATTCTATAAAGTCGCTTTAATAGAGATCCCGGTTTAATATTCGATTATTTTTTTTATATATAGGACCTTTAAGGCCTTCTAGTATTAAATAAATTTAAATAATAAAGTCTAGATATAAATATATTTTAAATTAATTAATAAATTTTCCTTTTTATATTTAGTCTAGGTTTTAATAATTTCTAAAAAAAATCTATATTTATTAAAAAACCTAATTCTCTTTATAATATTAGGATGAATTCGCCCCGGAAGTCTAATATATATATTTTAAATAATATTATATACCTCGTTAAGATTAAAGTATCTAGAGGATATAATATAATCTTTCGAATAAAGAACGATTTTTAAAAACTTATTTAATATAGGTTATATCGATCTGTATAATCTTTTCCTTCTAGATAGTATAGGGCTTAATTTATTATTAATATTAATATTAAATTCGGAATTAAATTTAAAGATAATAATATTCTTTTAGTTTAAGAGACTAGGCGTAATTATAAACTCGTTAATTAATATACTATAAAATTAATTGAATATTAACGGATTTAATAGTTTAAAAATTAATTACGAGTCGGTTAAAATTTTACGAAATTAAAAAGTTTATTTATTTTATTCTTTTTAAAAAATATTAACTTAAGCGCCCCCTTTAATATACTTCTTAATTTATTATTTAAATCTTATTATTTTTTATATAATAATTATTAGAAGGTTTTTATTTAACGGCTCTAATAACTCCTTTAATCTAGTATCGATATTATCCGTTTTTTATTAGATTTTATTAATAATACGTAGGAGGCTAGATAGATATTAATAAATATTTTTAAATAATAATAAACGGGTCTTATTTATCTTTTCCGAATATAGGCGGTTAAATATTTAGAGAGCGCCGATTATAATAAAAAAGTATTAAAGCGTTTATTATAAATACCGAGTATAATAATATAAGATTTATTTAAATTAAAGAAGGTATCTTCCTCTCTTCTTATTATAATATAATTAATTTAAGTATTTAGATTATTTTTAATAAAATAATACCCGAAGTTATAAATTTAATATTCGTCGTTAAATATTTAAATTTATTACTAGAGAGACTCGCTCTTTTATATTTAATTAGGTTTTATTAAGCCGTTAATTATTCTTTTCTTTATTTTGACCTTCTTTATTAAATTAAAGGCGCTCGAATTAATAAAATTATTAATTAATATAAAAGTAAAGAGGTTAATATAATCCTTTATTTAAATATATTCTTTTATAAAATTTTATTTAAAATTAATTAAATAGGTTTCCGTTAGAATTTTTAAATTATTTTTAAAGATATAAATCGGCCTTTAGTAGGGCCTTTAGTTATTATAAATATAAATTAATTATCTTTATTCTATTTAAATTTAGGGAGTTTAATTAAATTTAAAATTATAAATTAATTTCTTTTATTCGAAGACGTATACGGATAAATATAGTTTAATAATTATTAGAAGGTATAAGATAATAGCTAGTATAACGTATAATTTATAAAGAAATAAAAAAGTATTAATTTTAGAAAAGACGAATCTAAAGAAATAAATAAATTAAAATAAATAAAATAAAAATTAATAAAAGGATATTTAATACTAGAGTATTATATATTTAATAAAATAAAACTCGTTATTACTACGGAGTAAATAGTTTAGCTAGATCTCCGAGGCGCCCTATATTCGTTATTAAATAACGAGGATATTATCGTATTATAAACGTAAGTAGTAGTATAAATAATCTAATTATATTATAATTAGATATATATCGGTAAATCTCAAAAACTCCTATTAAAACCCTAGTTACCGACCGCGCGGATAGGGCTAGTAGTATCCTACTAGTAACTTTTACTAAGAAAAGTTATTAATAAGATACTATTAATAACCCTAATTTATAAATAAAACTACTAACGTCCTTTTAATAAATTTAGTAAATCAGGGGTCTAAATAAGTAATTTTTAATAAATTTAATAAATCGGGGGTCTAAATAGTATCCTATTAATAACTCCGGGTTAATTTCAATAGGATTAATAACTTTAGTAATTTATATATATTGTTAGTATATTGATAGTAGCCAGCCCTATTATAGGGCTAAAATAAATGAAGTTTTATAATCGTCGCCATTAACGGTAGCGACCCCTAACGACGACTACTAACGCCAGCGACCTACCGGGCCCGGAATAATAAGTTTTGGCGAAAGTTCTCGCGGGGGCGTCACCCGGGCATATCCGGGGAGTTTGCGCACATGAATACCATACCATTTCGTATACCATGGCGTATGCCTTGGCGCATGCCTTGGCGCATACCATAATTGCGCATGCCATGGTGGGCTTTCGTCTGATGTTTTAGGGGCTGCTGCGGGGGGCGTACATCGCATACACCTTTGCGCATGCCATTCGCATGCCATTCGCAAGCTGCGTACGCCATTGCGCATGCCATGGGGCATACTATGGCCCATACTATAGCCCATACTATGGCGCATACGAATGCGCATGCAAATGCGCATGCTATAGGGCATGTAATGGGCCTATTCGTCTGATATTTGAGTTACTGATTATTTATCGAGTTACTAAACCTGCTGACAGCAAGTACTATTTACTGACAGGACCCTACCCGGACCCCTGACTTACTGATCCTACTGAACCTCGGGTCGGTATTTGATATGGAGTTTCAACGTAAACCCGTAGACGGCTTTCTAACAGGGCTGATAGCGCTTGGAGTATACTAACATTTACTTTTAAGATTTGCCGATATAGCGAGTAGTACTATAACGTAAATAAATAAAGCGAGAAAAATAAAAAGTATATAAATTATTTCTTATTTAAATAATTATATTCCTTTTTAATATTTATCGCTCGGTTATATAAAGTCCTTTACTAGCTCCCGGCGTTATTATATATTTTTAAAATTATTTTTATTTAGAGCTCCTAAAAGTTATAATATTCTAATAATAATTTAATTATACGTATTAATACTCCTCTAATATTTAACTCTAGACTTTTATTAATAATTTTAGTTTTTTATCGTATCTTTTATATTAACTAGATAAAGGAGACGTATATTATACGATTTATAATTACGCTTCGGATTGGCGTAGGGATCCCTAGAGGGAATACTAGCGTAGGGTAAAGTAGGGTAGGGCGTAGGGTAGGGATCGCGGTTCGATCCCTACTCTAAGCTAGGGTAGGGTGGGGTGGGGATCCCATAGGGAT
>JAABUS010000892.1_pt1 | contig 71038 bp, 84 predicted proteins | sample 5560161 | NCBI WGS metagenome assembly JAABUS01 (sample SAMN10711885, study PRJNA513376) | rock metagenome | isolation source: Antarctica rocks | place: Antarctica: Victoria Land, Trio Nunatak nord | collected 2016-01-04
TATGGCCATGAATGGAATGCGCCATGGCCATGAATGGAATGCGCCATGGCCATGAGTGGAATGCGCCATGGCCATGAATAGAATGCGCCATGGCCATGAATGGAATGCGCCATGGCCATGAATGGAATAGGGTTATAGCCATAAGTGGGGCCATGCATAGGGGCCATGTTGGTGGCGCATTCTAAATTTAGATATTCTCACGAGCCAAAAACATTCTTAGGAGCGCGTTAGATTCTTAGAGGCGCTTATATCGTTTTAGAGTTAAAATATAATATTACCCCGCTTAAACTAACTTAACCGGTTTATAAACGTTTATAGCGTTTAGAGCCTACTCTATACTTTTATAAATATATATAAAATACTAGAAATCTATATCTATTTATATCCCGTATTTTAAATATATTATATATTAATTAAATAACGATATTATATTAATTTAATACTTTTTTTTTTAATTTTAATTTTTAAAAGTATCTAGACTAGGGCCTTTATAGAGGAATATAAATATTTTATTAAATTTATTTTTAATTTAAATTCCGAATTTTTAATTAAATTTATACTAGTATTATTTTATAGGGTTATAAAGTTATTTTTAAAATTAAATTTAATACTCCCGCGTAGATTTTAACTCTAATTTAAAAATCTTAATACTAAAATTTACTAAAACTATAAAATACGTATTTTATATTAATTAAATAACGATTTTATAAAATTATTTTTCTAGATTTATCGATGAATTAATATTTATAGAGAAGAGTATTAAGGATTAAAAAATAATAAATTTCGTATTAATATAAAATAAAACTAGATAAATTTAATAAACTTGATTAAAGATTTAATAAATATTTATATTTAGAATTTATAATTAAAAGTTTTAAAGGAAGTTAAATACGAAGTTTTTATTTATTTAAAAATATATTATTTATATAATAGAAGGAAACCGTACTAAGATCTTTATAGTCTTCTATAATAGTATAACTACCAAGAACTACCATAAATGGTCGCTCGACTAGTGTTGCGATCATGACCGTGGTTACCCTTGTCGCGGGTTCAGTTGATCCTGCGCCAAGATCGTAATACGATGGTTTTAAGATCTACTGTAAAACTCTAGAGGCCGAAGAAGACGCATTTATTCGACTAGCAAAGAATTTCTATCTTGCGAGGAGTCAAGGGCAACCAGACATTATGCCAACTACCATCTACATGAAACATGCTCTTACGACGCCATATCTGATGCATCAAATTCTCGCAATATCAGCTTTGCAGCTAAGCATCAGGACTACGGAGTCTCGTAACTTTTACCGTGAATATGCCACAGGCTTACAAAACCGTGCTCTACTACTCTTCAACGAAAGCAACCCGATCCTGGAAGTGGCGCCGGCCAATCGCGTTCACATGTTCCTATTCTCCTCCTCGGCTGGTGTCCATCTACTGTGCGATACATTGCATTTTCAAAGAGACAGTCTCGAAGGGTTCATCGACGGATTCACACATCGTCTAAGTATTTATCGTGGTGTGCTGGCCTTCATCGACCAAGGCTGGCATCTCCTGGGCGAGACGGAGCTCGGACCTCGTCTTAAACTGTCTCAAGTCCTCATGCAACCGACGGATGCGAGTGGATCGGAATGTGATGCACTCCGGGATCTGGTAAATGCTGCAGATATAACCCCATCCTCGCGAAAGGCATATCGAGAGTCAACATTGTATCTTCAGTAGGTGGTCGATACGCAGCGTGCAGCTTTAGGAAACAAAACTCGAAAGCTTGTGGGATTCGCATCGCCGATACTTGTTTCACCTGATTACGTAGATTTGGTGCGCCAACGGCAAGCGGAAGCTCTTGTCATCCTCGCCCACTATGCTAGAGAAGGACGTCAGGGTAACGGAAACCATATATGTGACGGTTAGAGAACAAGGACCAGAAGAAGGTATAATCACCAACGTGATAGGATATTATTGGTGCGTCAGATGGTCTAATATAGATATCTCTCGCTTACTATGGAGTTAGCCGTTGGAGGTTGAATGGAACACTCTGGCCATTAGCTCGTCCCTGTTCCCGGCTCACACGAGTCAGTTTACGAAAACGATTTCAGATCAATCATTGGAAATGGTGGAATGCAAATTAAGGAATGCAAATTAAGGAATGCTTACAAGGAATGACGAGAGCGTCTTGATCCCGTTACAAAGCTCACCCAAATCTTGTCGGCAATCCCATACCATAGCAGCACACCCTGCATACCGCATCATTTAATTATTGTTCCTTTCAGTCTGAAGCTAAGACAATACGGAAGTAGCAAGGCAATACAGCAACAAACTTTTGCCCGCACCCGATCTCCACTACTACGTTTACCAGCGCCCCTCGTTATTCACCCTAACAATGTTGATGCTTATTTTCTTCGGCGCAAATCCCTTTGTTCCTGTTGCGAAGGCCTCCGGGGCTTGAAGCTTGGAATCATAAAGGTTCCTGTGGATCAATGCCATCCAACCAATCATGGAACCTTTTGACCCACTTGAGCTATTGACATCTCTAGCATACGCGTCACATTTATCAAATCCTATAAGGGTACACAACTCCATCATCACACCTCACTTTCTGTCCTCTCGAGAGTACTCACACTCAGTGACGTCGCACTCCAGGTTTTCAAAATGCGGTCCCAGAACGGCCTCTTACTGCTACTACTCGCTGCACTCATCTTTGTCATCCCCTGTCAGGCGGTTTCGACGTCTACGACTTTGAGGGCTGCGACCACGACTACATTAGCAAATGCCCCGGCACAGTCAACCACTGTCTTCTGTCCAAGTCAAGGTACGTATGGTCCAGATTTCCTCCTTCCTTTCTCATACCATGAGCCAAAAACGAATCAAAAGAAAATTGCATCATTCAACTGTCTACGCCTAAGCTCACCAATGAGGCGTCTGAATCAAACCTACGGTGCAAAAGTACCTCTGCTGATTTTCAATCCAGACAACAAATGTTTCATCGTACGTATGCCTAGGATTATCTGTCTTTCACCGAGATGCGAGCCACAAAACACCTATTTCCGCAAGATTCTGACTGCACTGTCGGTGGCTTATTATCAAGGATATGGAATTAAAAAGGGTATTTCTGGAGCATGTTTCTAATTTTCCACCTTTCAGGGGGCAACCGACGGCAGGAACTTCACCATTCGTTGTGGCTACCTACTTCCAAGTAAGTTTTGCCCGAGCTACTCACTATCCAGAGGATAGCCCGTCTGTAAGAGGAACCTAAGTCTGAGGGTCTCAATAGAATCTTCCGGGTCATTCACCAGCAACGTCACCGATGCGAACACCTGTGTCAATACGTGTGATGCAAGCCCGAATTGTGAATCCGTGACGGTACGAGTCATCTCGACACCTTGAATTCCCCTTGATATCTAGACGTCTATTGATTCCTCTACGCTATTATCGACGCTAGCTTCTTCTACACTCTCATCGACACTACCTTCTTCTACACTCTCATCAACGCAAGATTTTTCCACGCTGTCCTCGACGCAAGATTTCTCCACGCTGTCATCGACGCTGGCTTATTCTACACTCTCATCGACGGATACCTCAGTAAGCACGTCTGTATCGTCAGATCCCTCGACCAGCTTAATCCCATCCTCAACAGTGGCAAGCTCCACGGATATCATCAGCAGCTCTTCATTAATTGATCCTTCGACCAGCTTAGTTCAATCTTCAACAGTCGTAAGCTCTACGGATAATATCAGTAGATCCCTATCAATTGATCTATCGACCAGTTCAATACCATCCTTAACAGTCGTAAGCTCCACGGATATCATCAGCAGCTCTTCATCAACCGATCTATCGACCAGTTCAATACCATCCTTAACAGTCGCAAGCTCCACGGATATCATCAGCAGCTCTTCGTCAATTGATCTTTTGACCAGCTTAGTTCAATCTTCAACAGTCGTAAGCTCTACGGATACTATCAGCAGCTCCTCATCAGTTGATCCTTCGACCAGCTTAGTTCAATCTTCAACAGTCGCAAGCTCCACGGATATCATCAGTAGCTCTTCATCAATTGATCTTTCGACCAGCTTAGTTCAATCTTCAACAGTCGTAAGCTCCACGGATACTATCAGCAGCTCCTCATTAGTTGATCCTTCGACCAGCTTAGTTCAATCTTCAACAGACGTAAGCTCCGCGGACGGTACGTCCCAAAGTTCTACAGATTCTATCAGTATCCTGGTGTCATTTGGCGCCTCGACCAGCCTGACACCTTCTTCCTCAATGCTTTCCTCATCAATCGAAAGCACCACGGAAGGTGGGGTTCTGATCTCCACAGGATCCTTCAGTAGCGAAAGCATCACATCTGTTTCGAGCTTGACAATTAGTTCAGCGCCTAGCGACGTCTCAACTACTCCCAACAGCCCAACTTCAGTTCCTTCGAGCTCAGCCAGCCAATACTCGACTTCCGATTCTCTTACTAGTATAAGCTCAAGCATTATGAGTATGGGCAGCACCAATGTGACCTCCTCAATGACTACAGCCTCAAGCACTATGGTTATAGATGGCAGCAGCACCAATGTAGCGCCTTCAACATTAACATCTCCACCATCGGCTGGCCTCGCTTCGACTGAAAGTGATGCTACACACTTGAGCTCAAGCACCACGAATGTTGGCGGGAGCAGCACTAGTCTAGCGCCCCCAATACTTTCAGATCCGGTCTCGGCATCGGCCAGCTTGTCTCTGACTGGAAGTAAATCAGCATCCCTGTCAAGCATGAATCCAACCAGCACAAATATAGCCAGCAGTACAGCTTTACCATCGGCAACGGCCTCGACTAGCCTGTCTTTGACTGGGTCTGATTCAGAATCTCTTACAGGCATGACTCCAACTAGCACAAATACAGACAGCAGTACAACTTTATCATCGGCAACGCCTGTGGCTTCCGACGTCAAGGTAAGATTCATTATTCAAAACGCCAACAATCAACCCCAGCAACGTATACGCCGCCGCGCGGCATCCGTCACTACCGAGACAGGGTACATCAATGCAGACGGTGGTGTTGGCTCTTCGCTGAATTGTAACTCAGCGACCACCTACACGTTGAACGATGCAGGCATGTTGGGCACAGGGGATGGTAGTAGCTTCTACTCTACGGATCCTGGGGTGACGTTTGCTTTATTTGCGACTTCAACGCAGCTCGGGACTATCTCGGCAAATTGGACCATCGAGGGTACTAATTTAGTGTGGAGGAACAACGCGTTCCTCAATGATCGGGCGGTCATATGCAAACGTAATGCCGACCTTCTGGCTTATTACACTGAGGCTCCGCCTGCAGACTGTGTTCCCATACAGCTGTCATTTCTTCCCGGCAAGTTGTGTTCATTCATTCAATTGCGCAAAGCAAAGCTAATGAGATGTAGCGTCCAAATGTCCATCGGAGTCCCCTGTGGTAAATGGTGGTGGGGGCCTTCAAGATCCCAACGCACCTGCCAGCCCACCCTCAGGACATTCTGCTGGCGAGGCACCATATGGCACATTCTCTCCTCTTCAGGGTAGCAGCAGTAGCATTAGCGGACAAGCCAATCAACAGCCTCCTCCAAAACCAGATCCCAGCAACTCCTCTCAAGGTGGCAAGAGTGGCACTAGCGGGCAAGCCGGTCAACAGACTCCTTCGCAATCATATCCCAATTACAGCTCTGAGACCAATGAAGACACGGCCAATCCTAGCCCCTTACCTTCTTTCCATGGCAACGGACCGAATTCACCATCAGTCAACAATGACGGAGTTGCAGCTCCACCCGGCTCAAAATCTCTACCCTCTAACTCTAACAAGAGACCAAGTTCGCAATCAGGCAACAACAGTGGAGACCCCGCTTCGCCCGAACAGAGCACTACCCATCCTCCCTCTAACAGCGGAATAAGCCTACAAGCTGGAAAAAACAAAGGAAATCCACTAGCTCACAGCGAGCTTATCGCGCCTCTCAGCCAAATCAGCTCCGTTCAAGAATTCGTCAAAATTACGCTCATTCAGCAGACCAACATAACAGAGTTCGCAAACCAGCTCATAGCTCGCATAAAGGGTTATCTGAATGAATACGCTGTACAAAGCTGTGGGAAGCAGCTTGGGGGTGCGCTAGGTTCTGATGGAGGGAAATATGCCATGCAGAATTATGCGAATGAGTCTTGTGAAAATTTGACGCAGATTGACGGGACGATTGTCACTGATGTTTATCTTCTGGAGGTGATGCTTAATACGACTTATCGGCATTACCAGCAAGTAACAAATATATTCAGCACCAGGTGTGTGTAAGATAGAGAATGGCAAGTAATTACGTTTACAAATGCATATTTCCAAATGAAGTGTCTTTCTGACTGCTCGTTCTTAGTCAGAGTATTCAGCGCAAGCATTGTAACATCGGATTTGAGCAAAAAGCGAGACGCAAGAGGTTTAAGGCCGGAGTCTTTGGTAGGCGATCATATACGACGACTTGGCTTAGCTTGGCATTGTAGCAACTACCTCTTCTCAGGTCGTCGCCGTTGGTTTTCATGTAGGTTATCCCCTTGCCTGGAACTAACGACGAGGCTGATGAGTTCAAAAGAGTTTAGTCCCGATAGATGAAAACATCGGTATGGTTGGGATTTGGAATAATGACGTTGATTGGGAGCAGAGATAGTGGGAGTGTTAGAGCAGGCAAGAGAAAGCAAAAGGCACATTTGATTAGAATATGCTTTTCATTACTCAAAGACAAGGACATTTGGTGACAAATGTTAGCAGAAGATGTCTATCATGAGCTCAGGCTGGTAAAATATCTCAAATCTAGGAACAGCCATAGAATGGACTCTTGCAACGCGACCTGGTAAACTTGGCTGAGCTCAGACTTTGTAACGGCCGAGGCGAGGAATGTCAGACTAGCACTCTGTTCACACACCTAACCGGCTTTGATAGTGATTATCGAAGCAACAACGATTCAAAATTTGGGACCATGAGCTTATAGAAATGGTGAATACAGTGCGCGCCCTTTGCAGTATTGACCTCGGCATTAGATCAACGCGAGCTCATTTTTATACACCCTCTAATAGAATCTCGGTCATTGCGCCGACATTTTCGATCTCAATTCGGAGGACGATGTTGCGAGGGGATGAATACGCTTTTTCCGAAATGGCGACGAAGGCTCGGGGAATACAGGCTGTTGAGGCTAGTAATAGTGTCAGTGGGGTTGCCTCTAAGGGATCGCAGGCAGGTTGAAGTGTCACATGACTGGATGCAAGCATTTTATCGACAGGCAGGAGGCACAAGACTTAAGACCACATTTGGGTTGCCTTTGGTCGGGCTTGAAATGTGGCAAAGGAAAGCGAAGGACATGAGCTACAATTTTGATTTAAAAAAAAGACATTAAAGAGATTCGACCATGTTTGCCTAGTACTTGCTGCAAGCTTGATACAGCTCCGCTTCTTACCTCCTTGTCTACTAACGTCTGAAAGTCTATTCTTCTATATAGGAATCTATATAGAAAATGGGAACTTTATGCGCTGGCCTATCACTATGTGATAGAACTATGCCTCAGCGGTCTGGCATTTCTCTAAGATCGCCCACTTTCTTGAAAACACAACCATCGTAAACGGGTATATACATCAACTTCGTTCATAAATAATCACATGAAAGCGAAGAACAAATTGCGACATGCATTCCAGGAAAGGGTCGTTGTTCCTGCCTGTGCAGTAGCTGGACAATCGCCCGTCGGCGCAGTCACAAAGCCACCGCTGCTACAGACTCCAGTGGTGAATTGATGGATACCGATACTGCCGACTATGTAAAAGACATTAGTACAATGAGATTTCTGAGCAAGGAGCAAAAACTGCTTACTGGCTTGAACACGCTGCGCTCGATCCAGTCCCCGCTCACACTCCACTGCATGGGTTGTTTGCGGGATTGGTCCCCTGCGAATTTCCGTCCCGCCATCCCTGGCAATTGACCTGTACGTTCCCACTCGCCGAGCTGGTAAGAATTGGGAAGACTAGGCCCTATGATGAAGAAGGCGGTGAAGAAATCATAGATGTCGTGGTAACTGGTGGGGTCGTTGCAGCTGGACCGTTGCCAATTGGCATGAAATAGGTTGGACCGCATGTGCTTTCGGTTTTTGAGACCACCACAATTTGCGGTCCGACTTGGTCAAGATTGCTAGCAGCGCATATGTTCGCCACTCCAGAATTCGCGGTATAGACCTGGTCATTGGTATAGACGGTCGTGCAGATCTCTCCAAATGTAAATGTCATGGGCGTTGCTAGACCAGTGTTCGCAATAGTTAACTGGTTAACTGTTTAACTGTTAGTTAAACAGTTCAGTTTACTCTTTTTTCCCTTAATAGTTCGTTGGTCTGGGGCCTCGACTAGTATATTAAACTACCAGTTATAACTGGCAGTTTTAGTAGTTTGTAAGGCTGAAGACCCTACCCTCTCCGGGGAAGGCGGAGTAAAGGCTTACTACCTAATTAGGTAAGGTACTGATAAGATAGCCCTAGCGCTAGGATTTTCTTGGCGTAAACCTTCAGCCTCGATGAATATATTTTATGAATGATTTTATGGATTTTATGCAAACTGTTCAACTAAAGTATTAGTTCAACTAGCGCAGGAGTGCTAAGAACTAGCGTTAACAGTTGGTAGTTGGTTTACCATATAACTGAACTAGTTACGCTAAAAATTAGCGTAGTTAGTTGGTTTGGGGTCAAAAATCGAACTAGTTAATTATTGCGAACACTGTGCTAGACTGGACGCGCAGACGCAGTAAAGATCAGGACAGAAATTCGGATTGTAGCTGTCATGGTAGAAGAATAATCAGCTTTTCATCCTCTCGTCATCTGAAGGAAGAACATGACTTCAAATAGGGGGGGGTTCAAGGCAATGGGCTTTCGCTGGAGTGCACCACACTGAAGTGGTGTCTACCTGGCGTTTCTCTACTAGACGTGCGAAACATGTCGAGATGAGACTTGCGACAAACAACAGCCGCTGAAAGGAATTCATCTTGGTCATGAATGAATTTCGGGGGAGGACTCTTTCTTTGGACCGGTTCACGAAATGGAGGCAAGACTCTCGAGAGATTATGAGAGCACAGAACATAACCTGCAAGTTAGTGTTGAGCATCATACATCTGTCGAGAGCTCCTTGTGAGGTTGGTATCGAGGCTCAGCGATCTCAACCAATCTTCAATTCAATCCATGTCATACTTTCCAAGAATGAGATGGCGGTAGTGGGTCGCTTTGCGTAGCGGGTTGACAGCCGAAGCAGCCTACCCACTCACCCTAACGTGTGACCTGTGTTGGATCTTGTAAGAGCAACAAGCATAGACATTCCGCTGAGCCAACGAGCCATAAATCCAACAAGCCCATAAAACCAACACCCTCCATAAAGCTTAGCAACGTGAAACACAAACAGGCTCGAGGCTGGGCAGCCCACCACAAAGTTTGAAGATCGATCATGCTGGGTTCCTACCAAGCATTGCGAAGTGTCTACCTTGTAGACAATTGCGAATACAACAAGACAACCATACGAGTAGGAACAACGGGCGCGCCAATATGCTCGTTCTTCTCGAATGTGCCCACATATCACCGCACTCCCACATCAACTCTATCAGAAATTATGAAACATGGTAGCGGTCTCATTACCATAGACGCAGCTCCAGTCACAGATTCGTGCGGCAGGAATACAACATTAGAAGACAGCGTCAGCTACAACGGAACATGGCAAACTTCCTATAGACTGAAAAGTCAAAGGACCGCCCACCACTGTGTAGAAGCTGTAGACAGCACCCGAAAAGCTCATAGCGGAATTACCTCATCTAAGGCACACATCGGTATCTATGGGCCATGTTCGCGAGGATCCTACGCTCTGTACGCGTATGTACGATACGCGACGACTACCGCAACTTCGGTTCCCTTGCACTACGTGTCTTTCTAGGTTTTGCCTCAGGAAATACAGTGTATTGAAGAACTCCATAATCACTGACGTAGCATAACAACCCGCATTCTCCTCTGTGGGCCACCCATGCCCCAAAGAGCCGGAAAAGTAATGGCTTACTACGCCAGGTTTGCCACCGCAGGTACACGTCATGCGATTGACGTTGTTTCTCCCAATAGCATCAGTCAGCTCTACTGTTTTATTCGTAGAATCACGTTGATCTCGCTGCGCCCATCGTTGCAGCTACTGTGGGATTGGCACGGTATTGCCTCTGTCACCCAAACCAGGGCCACCTGTGTAATTGATCGCGTGGTCACTGCCAACATGGAGTTCCAGCATTGGTATTGTGGTTCGACTAGGGTAGCATGGACCTTCAAAATCCTCGTGAAATGCGCCAGAGACCGGTGCGAAGGCCGCAATTCGTCCAGACATTTCAGGACTGCAGACGAGTTGGCCTACCAATACCACCCCCGTTCGACTTTCCAGAAGCAAAGACCTGGGTCGGAGAGATACAGAAGCGGGTCTGAATATAGGTGACGAGCTCAGAGATGAACAGGGTATCGGAAATGGAGACAGGAGCCTGGGGGCCGCCTTGCTTTGACGCTGGGAGGAAGACCCAGTATCTGTTTCCAAAAGACGAAATCATAAAAATACGTTGATGTCTTGGGGATAGACCGCAATAGCTTTCGTGTTGAAGTATGGATTGGAAAATTCCGAGGTCTTCTCCTGATCAAGATTATTTTCTTCACGACCGTGAAAGGGCAAGGTGAGAGGCGCTGGTACGTCTATATTGTAGTCTTGAGGAACAGTCAAGCTATATGCGCGATTCGAGGGAGGCAATGTACTATTGCTGAGCATTTCGGTGAAATCGTGACTGCGGCCACTAGCTATGACTTCTATAGGGAGAGGTGAACCGCAGCCCGTAGTTGAAGTTGCTGCCTCTACGGTTGAGGGCACACGAACTAGCGATAGTAGTAGTAGAATGTATTCAAATAGCCTCTTTGAGCGAGAAGATGCAGCCATCGAATAAAATTCAAGAATTGAAAAGAAATGAGGATTGTGTTCTAATATTATGAAGACGAATACAATTGACATACGCCTCTTAGTCGTCTTATATGAGTCCCAAGGAAAGAATGAGGCGAGAATGCGTAGTCATATAGACTCACAAATTTTGTTAGCGTTTATGATGCCAGTCGAGTGGTATTAACGCATCCCATTGAAACGTCAAAGCCAAAGCCACCACCGGGAGGATTTGAGACGCTTCAACTTTTTATGCCCTGAATCGTCGAACAAGTATTTGAATCTATTTTTGAGCGGCTGAACGTCGAAACAGGCAAGACTGGACAGTACATCGGATGTTGCGTGGACAAGGGTGAAGCTCGTTTGAGTATTATAGCAACTCATGCCTTCTTCGGTGTCGAGAATGACTGTAATGCTGGCATTGAATCTTTCTCGGGCATCAGAGAGTGATGGCATCGCACTGAGTAAAAGGCGTGGTAAAGCCTTCATATGCGCTAACAGCGCGTATCTCGAGAGCAAATCAGTATTGAGCCAAGTGCATGATATGTCTGTGGGCCGTGTCCGATCTTGGGTGTGCGTGAAGCATACCAGAAGTTGCAACCCTGCTACTATATTTGCAAAGATCCATCGGGTAATCTCACGAATATTCCCCCAGAATGCTTCCAAGAATTCGGCGCCGTTGAGGAGAGCTTTGTCACGTCCTATCGCTCGTTTGGCCTGTCCCCATCCCACAGAACAGCGTCGACCGACCTGTAAGTACCAAATTTAAGAGCCTTGCACTTCCTGAATCACTTTCTCGAAGTTCTCCACATTATGAGCGAACCGTCCAAGGAAGAGCCCATCAAGACCGGCCTTCAGGGTCTGCCAGGTGCCGGGTTTTGCACTCCCACCGTATAGTATTCTGAAATTGGTCCTCCCTTCCATCTTCCCAATGAGCTCTTTCAGGCTTTGCGCAACTGCAAGGACGTGATCCGGCGATGCCGGTTCCTGAGCTCCGATCGCCCACACTGGCTCGTAGGCAAAGATGATGGGCGCGTCTCCTGGCACAGCTCGTAGCACTTCTGTGATCTGAGGCGAACATTCCCGTACTGCCAGTCCCACCCCCTCTGACATGATATTGCTCTGATTTTTCTCCCCAATGCACACCAACGGTATCATTCCATTCCGAACCACTGCTTTTGCCTTCTTCGCAACCACTGCATCACTCTCGCCGTTCGGTGCTCTTCTTCGCTCTGCGTGACCGAGACAGACCACAGAGCACCCCATTTGTTTCAGCATCAATGGGGAGACGTCGCCTGTGTATGCGCCGCTGTCCTCCGTGTGGCAGTCCTGGGCTCCAAGGAGGACTTGAGGGGTAGATGCGAGGAGCGCCGAGGCAGCCCCTAGACAAGGATAGGATGGAATGATGAAGGTTCCGCAGGAGGAGTTGGTGGGAGGAGCGATCTTTGAGACCGCAGAGACGTAGGCTGTAGTGGTAGGTGCGTCAAAGTACATCTTGGTGTTCACGCCGACAAGGCGCTTGGGCAGATTTGGGAAGGCCATTGCGGTGGATGCGTTGGTCTCCACAACTGCTGTACAAATAGATCGAGGGGAAGGGATGGGTCTGTTCGTTCTTCAAAGTACAGGGAAAGTTGATGAGCGAGGATTGACCTGTCGCCGCGAAGATCCGCTGTGCTTCATATCTACAAATCTATGGAGAACACGGCTACTCAAGTATTTACTATTAGCCGTTTCACATCAGGCCAATTGAACGTTGAAACATGGCTACAATTATGTACAAGATAAGCTCCATGTCCACTTTTTGGCCATCTCGTTCTTTACAACATCTATTTGATGCCTAAAACGCTTTCAGCAAGGCCCACTTCTTTGTCATGGGCTTTCAAGATCTCAACCCACCATTGGCATGCTTGGCTTCGTAGTCACTGATGACCTTGACTTTCTCGGCGCTCCCACTCTCTGGATCGAAGGTGTAGCCCAACCATTCTTTGGCTAGCCTCCGCGCCAGCTCGATGCCCACAACCCTCTGTCCCATACAAAAGACCTGGGCGTCATTGCTCATGATCGCCCTCTCCACACTGAAGCTGTCATGTGCTGTCACTGCTCTGATACCCGGCACTTTGTTCGCGCTGATTGCCACCCCCAATCCAGTACCACAGATCAAGAGGGCACGGTCTGCTTCGCCCGAGAGGATGAGTTTCGCGGCATCGACGGCAACGTGAGGGTATGCAGTCTCGTCTTCGTTGTTTACCACGCCCACATCAACGACCTTGGCGACTCGGGGGTCTTTCTCGAGGTCTGCTTTGATGATGTCTTTGTAGGAGAAGCCGGCGCTATCACCACCAACGACGATCCGGAGTCCTTGTGGTGCCATTTCATTCGGTACTTATGTTCCTAGTAGATTTCACGTATGCTGGCTAGATTGCGTCAATGAATGACTGGAGTATTTGTGTCCCGCGCGAAAGCCATTTCTAGCAGGTTAGCCGAGCGCTGCCAAGCCATTATAGTATGCATTTATCCTTCGTGTCCTGTTGATCTCTACCTTCTTGCATGATTTGTTGTGTCTACCATATCTATGATGCGCAAGATGGCATCCGAAGGCGTCACACGCTTCCGAAGTATGTGAACGTGTCACTGGCTTGCCGGTAGTATATGTCCAAAGAACCATCGAACCTGCCAGAAAGCCTGGCTCCTCGAAACACCCATGTTTCATCGCTTCTTCCACAGTATGCTACTGGTACCGATTCTTTGATTCACTGTAGATTCACCTTCAGAGGTCTCTTGGCAAGCTCACCGGGGTCCTTGTTGACAGTTTCCAAGTATTCCCGCATCCACAGCCTCTGGCGCAGTGGTACACAGTCTTCTCCTACAGCGACACCTAGCGGTTGAATCGGGAGATAACCCCCAAGTGTTTCAGGCACACCGAACTTGTCGAGCCAACTTGCATCCCCCATTCCATGGGGGTAGAAAGATGCATCGCCATTGTGATCACCCATCTTAAATCCCAATTGAAAAGGGACACTGGAGCATATCTCGTTGACTAGATGTCGAATTGCTGATACTGCGTAGGCATGATCATCACTGGCTGACTGTAGTAACATTGCACAGTCCTTAATGACGGAATGGATCCGGATGCGAGACATCCGCCAAAGGTTCCACGTGTTGGCCACAATTACGTCCTCGTAGGTGTCCACACTCCATGGGTACATCCATCTTGAGCTCCTATCATTCGCCTCATCATGGGCCAATGGTGTCGAGCTGTAATGAAATTGATTTGGCACCTCCGCGCTCCAGGTTGTGAACAACGAATCGACATCTTTTGCGTCTTGCATGAGCTCGGATACGTCTTGACTCACTCCGGCTTCTTTAGATGCCACTAGACCCTTCATCCTGACCGAAGGCGAGGTATATTGACATCGTGAGCATGGTGAGATGGTCGCCAATATTGAGACTAAGCCCTCTACGCTCACAACTGTTGACGGTAGCGGATGTGAAATCGTCTAAAGATATGGAATCTGAGCTTTTGATACATCTTTCGACCTAGGCAACATCAGCATCCTATCAGCCCATATTCCGATGAGGTTCCTACCAACATAGCTTGAACAGCAGAGAAAGCCTCCAGGTTATGTCAGATGTCAATGGTCTCTGGGCTCTTGTTTTTACCAGAGCTGCGGCTCCTCTGGTATGCTTATTGTACTCCGACTGCGGTGTCTTCAGGGCTCTGACGCCCTAGATTCGATTCAGTCAAGCCTCTACCCTTCCTTCTTTGGAGGGGATCTCACCTGCCACAGAGCAAGCATTAGGACGGCCTGCAAGACATGATCCGATGTCGATTCCTCCGGATCTTTGATAGCTTCATGACCAACTTCGTTGCCTCAATATATCTGGTAATAGAACGCATTCTATACCGTGCTCGTCCTGGATACCATGCAGCACGGCCCAGTTCAACAGCTATTGTTGCCTTAGCCAAGGCTGAATTCGCCGGGACAGTTGTGTACAGCTTGGGCAATCTATCCACTGGGCCACCTGCGGTAACTTCATGCCGTGGGAACAATACAAAATGCTTCATGAAAAAGTACAAAGACTCTTGCTCAGGACATGGCGGCAGGCACTGATAGATAGCTTCTACTCGATCGACCCTTGAATGATCCTTCAATCTCTTGCCGCTGTGTTCAGCTGGAGGTGGTCTTTTGCTTGAATGCACCCTTTGCTCTACGAGCTGGGTCTCGTAGCGAAAGCCATTGCTCTCGTAGCCAAGGCAGTGTCGTCTAGACTTTGCGCATCGCTCACACGTTGGTCTCACTTGATCACACTGTTTCAAAGGGTTAGACTCCAATCATTACAGTTCGTGGATACGGAGTAGCAAACACCTTCACCTTACGGTTTCGACAGGTTATGCAGCCTTTGCTGAATCCAAGGTACACCATAGCGGGACTTCTGACACTTCTTGGGTGATCAAGGCGGCATTTCGTCTCGAGAATAGAGCGTTCACTTCGACTGTTCAGCTAGAGTGGAAACATCCCGTGACTCGACTGCTCATAAGATCCCCACAGCCTTCAATGGACGAGGCACCACAGCGCGGCAACCACGTTGAAGCGCACCAACCACTGCGCCTCTTGAGCAGCGGATCACTATGCTCGCAACGCTTGCCTCTTAGGGAATAGTGGTTTCAACTGATGGCGTTGGCGTAACTCACGATTGAGGACCGTCTACCTGTGTCAACAAAGTGTGATGCATTGGCCTGGCACTTACGCCCAGTGTTTCAATTAGGATTGCACCAGCAATGCACTCACGCTGGACCAGCCTGATGGTGGTCACGGATGAAGACGAACGGCGATGGATTATATCACAAGATTTTCCTATCTCGCTATTTGGAATGTTCCATTCGTGAAATCCTCGAGCGTTCCATTGGCCAAGGCGCCAGATGGAATGATCTCTCCAAGATCTCCAGTCCCAACATGACCCCACAACCCATCATATATATCAATTTGCATACATACATACCCGTACAAATTTGTAAAGTGCGCAATTCCTCTCAAGGTGGAGACCAGGATCCCATTTGTCATGCGAAACTTGGGCGAGCTGAAATCCTCCACGTTGATCACCACATTACCGTACCTGTACACCTTCATGTTTAAAGGCAGGAAGCCATCCTTGCCTATTTGGACCGTCGTTGCAAATATGGATCCGAGAGCCTCGATGATGCATAGATCTAGTTCACCTTGGTTGAGAGATGGCCGAAGTTGTTGAAATGAACGCTTGTTTTGGTGCCTGGAACAGTGAAGATAATAGGACCACTGCCAAGTCTGGGAGCGTTTTGGGGAATACTGTTTGGTCAGCAGAGGCATCTTCTTCCAGCCTAAACAGATAAGGGCAGCCCACTTTGCACGTACGCTTGTGATGGCAGTTCCGAGGGCTGACTGAGAGCTATACCGATAGGGGGAGTTGCCGTTCTAACTAACATCAATAGCTGGAGGCACACCGCACTCATCAGCAATCGGAGCGCCATGGCCATGGAGGGTCAGAGGTGTTCGAGCAATCGGTGTGAAAAATGGCTTTTCAAGGTGATCGGGATCTTCATGTTACACTTGCATGCCTCTGGAGAAGCCTCACATTGCCGACGTACGAATGGCGGACGCGACTCGCGATAAGCGTGGATTGCAAATTGAGCTCTTATCTTTGAACTTAAACGAGTGACTAGCCAGCTTCATTTACACGCCACCAACGCTTTTGTGTAAAAATAAAAGTGGAGATCCAGGTACCGCTTTCAATGAATGCCATCTTCAAGACATTGAACAAATGCACCATGTAGGTCATTCCTAGTATTGATGGATTACTGCTTCGGACTCTATTAGGTTTTGCGCATACGTAGTCTTGCGTAAGCTTGTGGGGGTCCTGCCACTGAAGCTGAGGACTTCGATGAGTTGCATATTCATCATGTACGCGCTGAACGTATCTAGGAAGCGGTCAGGGTGTCGTTGCAGTCGTGCCCAAGCCGAAACTTTCAACATGCCGCTCCTATTGAATCATGTCCGTCTTTAAGCATTGGTCCATATTGCTGCCCTCGGTGCTGTTGAAGCGCTGCGTTAGGGTGCGAATGAGACGAGTGAAATTTGGCTTAACCTACTCACCAAAACTCATTTGAACAAAGAATTTGCATCGAACCGAGACCCAGAATTTACACCTCATCTCCTTAAGGCTCGAAATAGCGCTGAAACGCAAGGTACCAGATGATAGGGCCAACTTGGCTTGTTAGAAGATTAGCCGCCTTCGACGCAGGATCTGGATACAAGAAGCGCTTGGTCACCCTCATGTTCTCTCTTGCGAGCCCCCGAGCGACTGTATCATCCTGCATCCTTCTCCATCATCTCAGAAAGGACGTCGTGTAGAGCCGGGAGGACCTTTTGAATAACAATTCCCTTGAAACCAATTGACCACGAAGGTCATCCTCAAGGAGCACAATATAGGAGGCCACTCCGTTTGTTGTCTGTATCCCGTGATCGATTGGGTATAGAAGTCTGGACTAAAGCTTTAGGACGAATCCAAGATCAGCCCAAAGGACGGTAGATATGTGCCGTCTGAAGCTGTCCTCGGGTACTCCAAATTGGGTTGGACCAGGTCAGAGCTTCCACTATTTTGTTTTGGAAAATTGCCACCCGAGACGTACCAACACATTTTGTAGGACTGGGAAACTGTCTTTTTTACCCCCAACGACTTTCATGTCTCGCAATCGCATACCAATTAACCTTTATAATGCATGTAGTGGCGTCGAATACCATCCGGGTCTATGCAACAGACATCCGAGCATGCGGCGATGATGAGCACCTATTATCAATGTCAATAAGGGCCAAGGTCGCGCGTGGTAGACGCATGATTGGAGGATGTTCCTGGACGATCTAGTAATTCGCCGTACCCCGCATCTGAAGCCGTTATAGAATCTTAGATTCTAGTTTCCGCGATGTTGACGTTGGCGCGCTTGGGTCATGAATCTTCCTTAAGCGACATGCGGCTCAACAACCTCCTCATGTCTATGCTATACCTTAAGTTCCTTGCTTCTGCATTGGTTGAACACCGTGATTGGTACCTATGTACCATGATCTCAAGAGGCTGATTCTCAAACCCCAGCAGCGACCCTGGAAGACCAGCACAGACCATATAATGACCCATAAATGGAGTCATCTGATCCCGAAAACGTGGGTTTGCTCCTTGCAATGAAAGCGATCTGCCTGTCCAGTGGACAGGAGAGCAAGATGAGCAGACTTTAGATGTCGTGCAGGTGAGATCTCCGAGGTATCAAGCGTGCTAATGGCCGGATGTCAAAATGTTTGCAAGCCTCGAATATAGACTATAGAGTGGAGTACAAAGTCAGGAAACTCCCGACTGCAAACGCCTGTGAACACTGACTTGCTCTTCGTACTTGACATGCATTGTAGATAGATCGTTTTTCGAATTAAGCCCCACCTCTTTCGTACCCGCCCCTTCATCTTGATTCCTCGTCATCACTCCTCCTCAGCTTCCGTCAAAATGCCAGGATCAGGCCCGCCGCCTCCAGATGGAGACCAAAATCGAGCAGGAGGAGTTTATGCCTTCACCTGGATCTTAGAGGCCGTTGCCTTCATCTTTGTCCTCGGGAGGATTTATTCACGCGTGAAGCTTACGCGCAACGTCTGGTGGGATGACTGGTGTATTTGCTTAGCACTGGTAAGTCATTTCTTGCGACTTGAGTGAGACGTTCGGACTGGATTAGTGAAACATCCAGGTGACGGATTTCGTTATCTCTATCATGTGGAGTGTCTACGCCGGGAGGGGCTATGCGAGGCACCTCTTTTACCTGACCCCCCCTGAGCTCTCCGATGCGCTCGAGCTCAACACCATTTCCAGATCGTTGTGTATTTTCAGCATTGCAATCGGCAAGATATCCGTTGCATTCCTGATTGAAAGACTCGCGGGGCCGAGCAATTGGCGGAAGTGGCTGCTACGGTCTATGTCTACCACTGTCTTTATCTCAGCCATGATCACCATCATTCTTTTCTATGTGCAATGCCAGCCTGCGAGAGCGCTCTGGGACAAAGGGATGCTCAGAGTTGGTACTGCAACATGCTGGAATCCGATCCCTGTCAATACTTGGGATCTAGTCATTGCAAGTACGACAATCAGATTTAAGAGATCCGTATCGCCTTCTGAGCTCTCGCTAAAGACTGTGTAAGGTTACTGGGCATTCTTGGACTTCGCCCTCGCGCTCATCCCCGTGGATATGGTGTGGAAGCTCCATTTGAGCATGCAGAAGAAATTGCTATTGAGCCTTTTATTGGGCATGGGCGTCTTGTAAGTACACTTTTCCCAGAGACAGAACATTCAGAGATAGAACATTATTGCTGACAGGCTTTCTGCATAGTGCTGGAATTTGTGCTGCTGTCAAAACGTCCAAGGTGCCGCTCACAGTGAAAGCGACAACCGATATTACGTGTAAGTATTTTCGCTTTGCATGTGACAGTCTTTTGTGTACTGATCTTTTGTTAGGGTCTACTATAGAACTGTTAATGTGGAATGGGTAAGTCTAATTCTCACTATTTTCTCAGCCTAGTTTGATCACAGAACGTTCCTACAATCGGCAAGGAAGGGTATTCAAAGCTTAGTTGATGATGCAACAATAGAAATGCAAGGTCTGTTTCTCTAAAAGAACTCAACTGACTGAATTTGGCAGAATCGAAATGAATGTAATAATAATAGCCGCGTGTATCCCAACTCTTCGCCCGCTCTTTCTCGTCCTCTTCAGCAGACCTGGCTCAGAACATTACTGTGAACGTCGTCACCACTCCTCCTACCACAGAACCGGTGAATCAAACGACACAGTCCCAACCGTCGTAGGCTCGACAGCTCCCAGTAAGGTCTATGACAGACGTACAACAGTATCCTCAGGTGCTAGTACGAAATCGATCCACAACAAAAGATCGGTGATGGTCAATGATGACATTCTTGTGGATAGTAGGGAGCTCGAGAGTCGAGGAGGGAGTAGCGAGGAAGGAGATTGGGGTTATGCAAAGGGGTCTGGGGTGCCTCTACACGATATTGACAAACCGAGCAGAGAAAGCTTGGCCGCGTCCAGTACCGTGAGAAGGGAAAGAGGAGAAAGTGGTGTTCCCTTTTAATTCGAATCGCCAATGATACCCGGCCGCAGGTATATTAATTACACGCATGACCTGATATTGGCTAGTCTCAAGCCCTGTCTTGTACTCTACGGGTAATCTTGCACTTGACTCAAGCATATCTTCTTTTGATGTACAATTTGCATTGTCGAAATATATAGCTATTGACGACCTGATGAACCGACGATTGACAGAGAGTTTATCTATCATTGCACTTAACGAATAACTTGACAGCGGATCTTCTCACGAATAGATTAGGCTGACACGTACCATGCAAAGACCATTAGGATTAGGAGACCGTACCAGATGAACCAGCCCAACAAAAGCCCTATGGCCCACAGCCATCGCTCACATCTAAAAGCAAATCCCTCATTTTCCATACTTCCTCTAATGATATCGCCACACATGCGACAGCGCATGCAGAGAAGGGCCGAATTCGCAACATACACAACATGCGCGTCGAGTGGGCCCTTTTTAAACGATTGTCAAGTCTTTCGACACAGTCAAGGGTCCAACAATACCATCTTCGTCATGACTTCACAGCAAGTCCGCGATGAGGACACGGACTTTGCTTTTTACGTATCTGATGGGCGTAGCAGCAATTGCTTATAGCAGATCCGACATATTAACAAGAACCCCTAAAGCATTATTTTCACTCGCACATGCAGATGTTACAAAGATATCATCACCACCACAGCAAGCAGTCATAAATCACTCCTAAACAGCACCGCTTCAACCAGCGCGAAAACCCGCACCACCCAGACCCATGAACATACATAGGACCCAAAGGTCTCTACACCATCTCCCCCCCCCACTTCCTCTCCCTCAGACTCAGCTACGTAGCAACTTTCATCGTAACATGCATAGGCGACCTCTCCGACCCCATAACACACCAAGGTTTCCGCCTACCCCGATGGCGTCTACACGTGCGATTTGGACTACACATTCCCCTCCCTCACCGTAGCAAAGTTTGCGATAAGATTCACAAAGATGGAGGCGCCGGATCGGGCGATGACGTTTGTCGATGTGGCGGATGAATTGGAGGCGCTGTGGTATGCGTTTATGTGGTTTGATGAGGAGCCGGGGATGGTGCCGAGTATGGATGTGGAAATTAAGGAGGTCTAGAAGGGGCAGCCCCCAGGGCGGACTTTTCTTGGGTCGAAGGGGAATATGGCTTTTAGTCAGATACGAGGTACTAGCAATATAAGCGTTTCATGATCAAAGGCACAATATGGTACTATACAGTGGAATTGTAGCAAAGACTTGGCTCGATAGCGACATTTGCAGGGACTACAAACCCGATCTTCTCGTAACCCTAACAGGCATCCCATCAACCGGTTTCGCAGTAGCAATTCGAACCTGATAGGCCCTCTCCCCGTCTGGCGTCCTCCTCAACCTATTCCCTCCTTCCAATTTATCCAGCTCTTCATACGCCGCCTTCGTGTCAAACCGCCTCAACATGAGCGCCATAATGACTTTCGTTTCGATCATAGCGAGTTCAATTCCAATGCAGTGGCGGGGGCCGAATTCGAAGGGTCGCCATGCGCCTTTGACGGGGAACAAGGGATCGCCTTCCTTGGCGAGCCAGCGCTCCGGGATGAAGGATTCGGGGGAGGGCCAGAAGTCTGGAGAGCGGTGGAGGGCGTGACTGACGGGCCAGACCATGAAGCCTGGTTTTTGCGTTAGCAGGTAGCTCTTAATCATTCAAGGATAAGGGTTGGATGAAAAGGATGGTACGTACCTTCGGTAGGATATTGTTTACCATCATGATACAAGAAAAACCCTGGTTGCCCCATACGCACACTACTGGCCGGAGGATACAATCGAAGAACCTCTTTAATAATGGCCACTGAGTAAGGAAGCCTGTTCAGCAGGTAAGGATCGTCCCTGATTGTCTGCGCCGTCTGCTGGACATCCTTCCCAAATACTTCATCGTACTCCGCCCTCACTTTTCTCATGGCATCAGGATGTTTGGACAACGTATATGCAATGTAACAAATGGTCGAGCTAGTAGTATCGTGACCTGCAAACATGAAGATTTTGATCTGGTCCATGGCAAATTTCTTGAACGTAGCGTCGATGGCGGTAGACTTATTGTCCTCTTCGTCCAAGTAGGCATCCAGAGCAAGATCTATGACGGGCCTGTTGCGTTTGTTAGTGCCGTTCCGTGTGGCTTCCCCTGGACGAGAGGCAAATCTTTCGTCCATGACTTTGGAAACGAATCGATCCATCCTCCATTTATTGTATGCAAAGACGATCGGTCTCATCGGATTGAAAATGGCGAAAGGTTTGCGCGCGTTATTTGCTAAGAGCCAGGTCAACTGGCTACGGAAGGCGGAGACAAAGTCGTTCTCGGTGGTTTGGGCGTTCATTCGTGTGTCTCTGGAAGGATCATCAGTATCACTCCAATGTTTGAGCCTCAACCCAGCCCGCTTACAGCACCACTCTCCCAATGATGTCCACAGTGACCCTTGTCGCTGCCTCTTCTAGCGAGAAAATATCTTGCTTCTCCGCATGCTTCGACAGCACATCCATAAATGTCAAGCTATCATCCACAATACCATCCACAAGCGTCATCAAATGCCCATTCGCGAAGCCAGGATTGAATACAGCCCTCCATCTTTTATGTTCCGGTCCCTCCATCGACACCAAATTCTTGGTCCCAGCCAGCGGCCATATTGCCCTGTTAAGTTCGGCGTGCTTCGGTAGAGACCGCTGGACAGTGACTTGATACGCTACATCTGGATCGACGATCGCGCAGATACGGGGCCCGATTGGCCAGGTGTCCACGTAGAAGATTCGGGGCAAGTCATATTGAGTCCGTAGGTAATGGATGAACATTTGGGGATGGCAGTTGGGAGGGAAAGTCGACACAAGCTTGCCAATGACAGGGAGGTGGCCCAATAAGAAGCTGTACGGGGGCTTGGGCTATGGATTGTCAGTACGGCACATCCATGATCTTGATTGGTTGGACTTACCAACCCATCGAGAGCGTGTCGATGCTTGTAGAGCTTGATAAAGAAGTTCGCAATAGCTCCCAAAAGAAGTACCAGCGATGCCGTGCCAATCATTCGCACGTCCATAGTCCCGAGTAAGAACATCATGCTCGAAGCAAACAGGCGTCAGGGAAGCAGTCGGGTAGAGTTATGCTCGAAATCTCAGCCGTCCTTGAAGTTGCTGTGCCTTCTTGACCCTTCTGACAAAGTGAAGGAAAGCGAACACCATTGCCAAATATATAGGCCGAAGCCTGAAATTAGTGCTGATTGCGCGAATGTTGGATCCTTCAGCTCGTTATTGGCATTCTATATGATTGGTCTATCAGAAACGCAAGCGCCCTAAGCGCTAGTTCTAAACACTACTTTACGGTCTCAGCAACACTTCGTCTTAAGTGGTCACACTTATCGTCTCTTCGGCTAGTTGCAGAAGCGTTTGGAACTTATTTGCTGTTGCGGTATGGCACTGTATATACTCTGCGTGCAGCAAGCGCAATCGGCTTCAAGCATAGAACTATTCGTCGGATTCCCGGTAAGGTCATTCAGTAGCCTATCAGCCACAGTTCTTTCCCTCTGCTCTTTGCGTTTCTCAGGGGTACATCGCTGTAGAATCTTGGATAACTGCCTTTCTCACTTGACTGAGGTTTGCCACGTTCAAGAGGTCCCACCGAAAGCTGATCCTGCATTCGAAGGGTCTTTGCCCTTGTCAAGGTTCAGTCGAGCAATGGACCGCAGCTACTTAGAGCTATATGCTTAGGCTACCCGCCTGATACACCGGCTTGGAAGGACAGTGACAGTCATGTTCATCTTCAGCCATGGTCCCCACCATTCGCAGCAGCAACCATCTGCATTGAGCCCAAGTGGAGATTCCTCGGAGGCTCCGAATTTTCGGCCCACGCGCGCATTGCTTCATATATATCCAAGGCCACGTACTGCATATCGTAGAATTGGCGAGGGAGAGTTACTGCTTCCAAGGGCAGGTTATGCTCTGCCACTGCCATACGGAGTACCTTTTCGAGGTTATCTGACGAGCGATGATCAGCACTATAATATAGGTCGAGAGATTGCATACTTACGGGCCAAGTGCCAACGCCTCTTGCAAATGCTGTAAGCGTGTAAGAGGACCGTCAGGTTTGGTGGGATGCTTTTGTCGAAGGCTCGCGCATTTACTGATGTGAAGTCAATTGTAAGATCTCGTGAGTAATAAAGTAAAGATTCCATGCTCACCCAGGAAAAACCTTGCGGCAACGAACATATCGAAGATGAAATGAGGGCAGATGCACTGAAGGTCGTCCTCGTTGATAGCGCCAATGAGAGAAGCCAAGTCATTGCAAGCTTCTAGGCAGCGCTCGAGAGCCGGCGACTTGTCGTCGAGAAAATTCTCAAAGCCGTGTGGGGGAAGTGCTAACCTTGAGTATAATGCGATGATGGCACTGACTCATATGTTTAGCAAAAGAATCGGTCGTGAGGGATGAAGATGGGACACACATATTGTATCCGGTATTAGCCAACACAATAGTTGGATCAAATCTGGTTGTCCTGCCAGGACTAGTAACATAACTTGCAAATGGGCTTGCGATCGAAACATTCCTTACTCTCCAGTCTTTCAAGTATCCCTCGACTTTTCGGAATTCCCGGTCCCACGTCTCGCATTCTTCTTGCGTAGTAGTCTGGAACGACTGCTGCAGAAAGTGGTTGACTTCAAACAGTTCATTAGTCACGAAGCTGACGTACAGCGCAAAAGAAGACGGCGATTCGAAACCTCCGAAAGCAAAAAAGTCCACCATTGGCTCTGTACAGTCCCAGTCGTCTTCATTACAGGGAAGAACCTTGGTGAGCGGCGGCCGCAGAAGATAGAGATTCCACGATGCTCCTAGGGTGGTGTACCCGTCAAGTGCTTCAGTCATCCAGTATGCACGCACACGTTCTTCTTGCTCGATAGCATTTCTGGGTTGTGATAGCATTCGAGGTGGCACGGTGAATATCTTTTTGGAGCGATCGTCCTGGATCAAGTCGCGCAGTCCAAGTTGCATTGCCATCCCTTTGCAGAGGCTTACAAGATTCCAGGATTCCGAGAATCTTCCTGCGCCATAGTCAAAAATTGTGATAATTAGCAGTGCTTGCAGTGACTGCAGAGACAGGCGGCCCATGGCTTCCTCGACAACCTGTCGACGAAAGTACAGTACGAGTCGTTGCCGGCCATGATCACTCAACCCGTTCAGCCTCGTTCTGTGCGTATCCGTTACAGTCACTGCGGTGATTGCCTTGAACACAATGTATAGAGGTGACTCTTGCAGGGGGTGGACGTTCTGGATTGTGTCCATTAGCGAAGGTTTGTGGAGTATCGGTATCCAACGGTAGTAGTCGATAAACCACGCGTCGAGCAATTCTGATAGGACTGGCTGAGGAAGTGTCTCATCTCCAGTCACGATGCCATCAACATTGATCACCGAGGCAGACATCGTCGTATCGTGGTTCATGCTGCCCCAGTGGTTTGTCAGATTGTTCTGCTGGCCAGGTGCGGAGTTAGGCGTGATGGGCTCAACACCGAGAGTAGGGTCAATGGTATTGTGGAAGCTAAGGTCGAGGTCTTCGAGCGTATGGGAGCCATGTATACCAGGAGGCACTTGCTGCTCTGATTTTATTTCTCCCACGTCTCGCTCAAGCACCTCTGTTTCATGGCGTCATCAGTCAAGATTGAGGCCACGATTTGCCTGGGGCATCCTTACCTAGGCGTCTTTCCAGCTCAGACACATATCCAGCACGCAGGCCTCGCTTCTTCTGGCTGACAACATACTCGCAGTCCATGTCATTCTTGATGCAAAGCCCGCAACGCGGCTTTCTGCGGTCACATTTTGCTTTACGATGGCGGCAAAGTAGGCATCTACATCGACGAATTCAAGGTCAGCGTCTGGGAATCTATAGAGACATGGAACGTGATTTACACTGTTTGGCTCAATCCACCACTCTCTCTTTGCCCAGATGGCGGGGTTTGGCCCTCATCATGGTCCTCTTCGTCGGAAGTCTCGCGTCGACGCTTCGTAGCAGGCATTGCTCATGGTGCCTAGGCCACGGACTCGATTATACGGGGGCGGATATATCGAGTGAGAAAGAGAAGCAACAAGCAGGCCCCTGAGAAACATTGGTCGCAAGGATGCAGCAAGTGATCCGAGAAGGCGGGTACCTTAGCGGCTGTTGGCGGCGGGGTCTGGACACTCAGGGTCCACCTTATAGGGGACTTCGGGTCGAGCTAATGGGGAGCCTTGTAGATGTCTTTCACCGCACTCCTAAGGTAAGCAAGCCCGCTCATCCATATAAAATCGGTGTACGGGCAGAACGTATCCAGCATTTGTCACCAGACAGAACTGATCAGACTCTCTGGACCTGACTGCTGCGAGTTCTTCAAGGCTTGTGATTATGACAGAATTCCAGGTAAACAGCTTGTATGTTTATAATCTCGGTAATGGCTTCCACGTTCAGCATCCAGGCTGTTAAGTTTGATACTTCCTTGAGCGAGGTTGGCAATCTATATGTGCTGAAGGAGGCCAGATCAACCAAAGAAAGAGTGGCCCCGCTTACTGGAATGCTCTAAGGTTTACGCACTCCACGAGTGGAACAGGATAGATGTGAGAGAATGTGTCATAGACATGACCTGCCTTTCTCTTGACCCTCGGACTCTTGTGGCCTACTGAATATGGGCTCTTGTCTTGTGTATCCGACGTTTTTTTGGCTTGGTCGAGCGTGAAGGGCAGGCCCCATATCTTGATGAGGCTGCATTTGCAGGGACGAATGATGATGTGCTTGATGTTGTAGCTTGACTAGGACCCTACGACTTCGATTTATCACCCGCAGTACCTGTGGATAGCGTAATACGTGACTCCGTGCTCTACTTCTGATATTGCTCATAGGCTTATGAGATGGGGGCAGTATACTTTCGGCTGCAAAATTTCAACCTAATTTGGACTATTGTAGGCAGTGAGGGAGGGTAACAGCAAGACGGGGATTACGATGTTGGCAGCTCGTCCGCAAGACTAATATACAGTGATGCAGGGTGCCTGTTCTCTACTCATCCCAATTTGGAAAATATTACTCACTTCCAACTAAAATGCGAAAATGTCGAGATTACTACACTACCACAACAGAAATATAGGAGAATGACTATAAAGAAAACTGCTGGATCCGCCCAAGAAAGCGAAACGGTCGTCCCGAAAATGAGTGTCAAATCTGATGCCCCAGATCATGTACTCACTTATTCTTTTGACATACATCGAGAAATCACCCTGAACGGGCCCAAAATGATGAAGCGATAACCTTCGCAGCCTACTCTCCATCGTTTGTTTCCAAGTCACCTCGCTTCTGTGTACTTCCATAAGGAATACATCGCCCAGGTCAACAAACATACAGTAGGCCCATTTAGGCAAACTCCGGCCGCGTGGTAAATTCTTATATGATCTACTAGCTCAAGACGTTCGTCCTTGAACACCAGCTGAAAGTTATACCCCGAATAGGCTAGCGTAATATCTCCATTGCGAGTCGCCTTCACCAGAGTTATGCATGTGCGAGTGTAAAGGGGATATGGACAGCGATTCTGCTGTTAATGAAGAGTTCACGTTCTCTCTTGAAACGAAAGTCCATCTATATGAGAATAAAGTACTGGTAGAATAAGGTACTTTCAACAATCTAAACTTGAGCCTACGCTCCCTTGAAGATACTATAATTCAAATCTCTAATCTCGTCGTGCATCATGATACTGATCCTGTCTCTATTGCAACTTATTGATCCCCTCCTCAATGGCCTTGATCTGCAGCGCTACAAATCTCGAGTATGTCCGACACAGCGCCAAACTACCTCCCATGAACCAGAAGTGAGGGTGTCCGCTAGGTCTCCACATCTAAGGAGCCCAAATCAGCACGATTCAGCCGGAGACTATAAGAAGATCACTTACCGCATTAACCTCTCCCTCCTCATCCAGATCCCACACATCTTTACACCTATCGGCAACCTTGTCCCCCAAAATCTTCCTCGCACTTGTAACCATGTTGTCGTAGCCCGTAGCCAACACCACAATATCTGCCTCCATCTTAGTCCCATCGGCCAGCACTAGCGCATTCGGCTCAAAGCCCTTGATACCATCTGGACTCTGCTGCAGCTTAATCTTGCCGTCGATGATGAGCTGTGAGGCTCCGACATCAATGTAATAGCCACCTCCGCGTGTGATGTATTTGCGGTAGATACCACTGCCGTCTTCGCCAAAGTCGATGTTGAAACCGGCTTTTGTGAGGCCGTCGAGGTTATCCTTTTCTGCGGCGGCTATCCTGTTGGTGCCGTCGATGTTGAGGGCGAATTGGACGGGTATGGGTAAGCTCTGGCCGTAGACGTCGGCGTCTTCGGTTGGGGGTCCACCCTCGTCGTACAGACCCTCGTATAACATGAAGAGGCCTGTCTTGGCTGAAATGACATAGGTGCCGCGGCGTTGGAGCATGGTGACTTCTGCGCCGTTTTCGTAGAAGTTCTGAGCGATGTCGTGGCCGGAGTTGCCGGTGCCGACGACGACGACCCTTTTGCCAGTCACATCGCCGGAGAGGGAGGCATCTTGATGTTGGCTACCGTGGTATACTGCGCCTTTGAAGTCTGCTTGGCCTGGGAAAGAAGGGATTTTCGGTTCACCAGCGTGACCTTGGAACTTGATTAGTAGATGTAGCATGTAGCAAGGTTTTGAAGGGGTCACACCTGTGCACATAATGACATGGCGTGGCTTGAGCCTCCTTATTGGCTCTCCGCCTCGCTCGACTTGCACTACCCAGTCGCCATTTGCCTCGTTGAATTCGGCGCTCTGTATCCTGGTGTTCATCCAGACATTGAGTTCCATCAAGCTAGCATATGCCTCGAACCAGTCCCCAATCTTGTCCTTGGGTGTGAAAAGGGGCCAGTTGGATGGGAAGGGCAAGTATGCCATGTGGGTGTATTGTACAGGATCGTGGGTTACTAGAGTCTAGGGATTGTTAGGCATTGAGCCACAATGTATGTGTGCGCTACAGTGACTTACCCTGTATCTGTGCCGCCAATTGTCTCCGATCCTGCTGTTCTTGTCCACGATGAGACACGACATGCCGAGCGCCTGAAGTCGAGCGGCTGTGTTCAGACCTGCTTGGCCTGCTCCGATAATCACAACTTGTGGTTCATCGTCAAGGAAGTCAGCTTTTCTCTGGCGCCTATCCAACCAATTGCCCTTGATGGCGCCACCAAGCAGCGAATTGTTACCACCATGTCCTCGACGAAATCCGGCTTTCTCCTCGAAGCTCTTCAATTCTTTGAGAACAGTGTAGATCATGTAGCCCTTCCAGACGCCATCAGCGCCCTGAACAATACGCAACATACCAGAGCCACGGCCAGTCTTGGACTGAAAATCAAACATCGATTCGACCCATTCGAGTCCTTCAATTGGCTTTGCAATACTGGGTGCAAATTGGCCGGTCTGGTGCAACTTGAACTTGGAAAGCTGAGCATCTTCGAGATTCTTGCCAACATAGTTCTTCACCTTGTCAAGGCCGTGAATGGTGCGGAGATCCCACTCAAATGCAAGCATATCACGCCACCAGCAATCTTCGTGCATAATACTGCCCAGACGGGACACATCTTTGCTTGCCAGCACAGACTCGAGCTTGGATATCCATTCTTGAGCAACGGCCCTTGGGTTGAGCGCTGACCGTTTGACAGGATCAACAACCTTGCCGAATTTGGGCAGATGGATGGTATGGGGGCGTTCAGTAAGCATTGTGAGAAGGTCGACTATGCAAGAGAGAGATACAGACTGAGATGTAGATAGCAAAGGAAGTACCTGTCTCTCCGTTTTATACAGCAACTCGGCTACAACGCGTAGACATTGAAGGAAACTTATCCAGACCCACCTTTGCCCCCACATCGTAACCTGCAGATGTCAGGCGGAGTCTTTTCATCGATGGCCCGCAATGGAGAGTGTGAGGAAGGTTTGTCGGGTTTGTCGTCGGAGAAAGTTGCCATGCGGCCCATGTCTTTTCGGGCGCGAGTCATGATGGTCTTGGCACTCGGCGAAGTTTCTTCCTCTACCTTATTCTACTGTAAAGTATCCTCCGATCTGAAGCATCATTTCCCATCAAACGGCACATGAGGTCGCTATTGGACCTCCTCTCAGGCTTTGAAGTCGGACTAATCTCAGAATACATCTTCGGCTACTTCCATCGTCGACCATTATCACCTGGCTTGGTTTGCGGGGAAATTTGCGAAAGGCGTCAAATCTGGCTCCTGTGACTTGCCAAACCATGGCTAAAGTGTGAAACGGAATGCACTCCGGTTCTTGTGATGCTTGGGAAGGCACTACACATGAATACGAGTAGCACTGCCGTTTACCAATCGGCTACTTGCGAGGATTCAGTTGCCTCTCACCGATGCGGAGAAGGTGTGCTTGCAGCCTCATCAGGCGTGGGTATTTTGCATGTTGCGGAGGTATCTCCGATGCATTTTGAATAGGGCTTCCCGATGTGGAAGCCTACTTGAAGAAAGATGCATTCAGCATCGGAAAAAAACAAAAACAAGCCTATTCGAGGATCAGGACCGGTCGTTGTGTGGACATTAAACAGAGTCCACATCTTTTGCTTCGTTTTACAAGCTGCTTTAGACATGTTGACGGGCCTGGTCGATTCCGACTTGAGGTGTCTCCAAACAGGGTTTCGTCTATCGGTCCGCAAAAGGCCCATATAGACGCTCTCTACAAAGCATGGACCCTTCTCCACCGTGCGCTAGTAACCGCACCCCATGGGACGAAATGTATAGCATCCAAAGATGATAAAGTGTAGCCATGTGTCCACTTTACTCCACGTTTCTGTTCAAGCCTCTCCACTGGGAAGACTCTCGATACCGCAATCATGCTTACCGGCTATCCGCTTGAGATTGCTCTCACGGCTGCTAACTCGGCCGCTCAGGCTTGGTACGGATATGATCAGGTGAGTTAAAACGACATGAGTATACATGACAATCACTAAGACTCTTCCCAGGGTGTCATCAGCGGTATTTTGATCAGTCCCGACTTCATCAAGACCTTTCCTCAGACCAAGAATTCCAATATTCAGGGCATTACTGCGTCTTGCTTCTCCGTAAGATCATCAACACTGAAACAAGTAGCGTTGACCTGAAGCCTACCTAGCTCGGCAATCTTCTGGGCTGCCTCTTGACAGCTTTGTTCGGCGAGGAACTTGGTCGCAAGAACACTCTCCGTGTCGGTGCCCTTCTCAGCACTATTGGTGCTATCCTCCAATTCTCGGCATACAGCTTCCCTCAGCTCATCTTCGGTCGTGTCCTCAACGGTGTTGGCAATGGTATGTTGCTGAGACTTCGCAATAAGTGCAGCCTGCTGATCCAAGCGTGAATAGGATTCACTAGCTCAACTTGCGGTGTCTACCAAGCCGAATCCAGCCGAGCAGAGCGCCGTGGAAAGCTCTGTGTCATCGTCGTGCTTCACAACGTGGTCTTCTACTGCTTTGCCAGCTGGCTCACACTGGCAACCTCGTACTCCAGTAATGGTGTACAATGGCGGTTGCCCTTGGCTCTTCAGGTACAACTCCCCAAATCATCATCAGCAGATTTAAATGCATTGCTAATTTCGTGAAGCTCGTACCTTGCATCGTTATGGTCTCACTCCTACCGCTACTCCCCGAATCACCTCGTTGGCTTCTCAACCACGATCACGTCGAAGACGCACAAGAAGCTCTACGCCGCCTTCTCGGCAAAGAGCTAAGTTCCGACGACATCATCGTGCAGAATGAACTTAAGTCCATCCTTGGCGCCATTGAGATCGAACGACGATCCCATATTTCCTCCAAAGAAGTCATACTTCGCCGTGACCGATCTGGCCATCTCAAGCGTCTCCTACTCGGCTGCGGTGGGCAATTCATCCAGCAGTGGGGGGGTATCAACGCGCTGAACTACTACTTCCCCATCATCCTCACCAAGAGTCTTGGCTTAAGTACTCTTTTGGCACGTATCCTCACCGGTGCCAACGCTACCTCGTACATGATCTCGTCCGCTCTTGCCTTCTGGTTGATCGAGCGCACTGGCCGAAGATCTCTCATGATGACTGGACTCGGTCTCCAAGGCTTCGCCTACGTCATGGTCGCGCTCTCTGTCGGCCTCTTGGCTACTAATCCGCACGGGGTACTTGCCCATTCCCACTTCCAAATCCAACTTCTCACTAACGATTCCACAGTGGGGCTCAACAGCAATAACATTCCTCTTCTTCTACTACGCCGCCTTCGGCTGCACATGGGGCATGGTCCCCTGGGTCTACCAAGCCGAAATCAACTCCCTCGCCATGCGCACCCGGGGCGCCGCCGCCGCCACAGCCACAAACTGGCTCTTCGGCTTCGTCTGCACACAGTTCACGCCCACGGCTATCAAGAACATCGGATACCGTTTCTACATCATTTTCGCAGCTCTTAACCTACTCTTCCTTCCCGTCGTCTATTTCCTTTACCCAGAGACCATGCAGCGCACGCTTGAGGATCTGGACTGGTATTTCGACATCGATTCGCCGCATAAGACGTTAATACCTATTGGCGACAACGTCGCGAAACAGCGCACTCGACCTACCGAGTTCATCGAGGCTGAGGGCGAGCGTATTGCTGTTGGGAAAGGGACGGCGGAGTCGAAGGGTTTTACTACTCATGTGGTGAGTGTGAGCTCTGAGCTGTAAGGAGAGACCTTCTATGAGACTACCTGATCGATGCGAGTTGGCGTTTGACGGTTGGAAAGGATGTTGGCAATGGCAGGTATCTAGGGCTCTTGCCCATATATACATACATGTACGCTTCTATCTCATATGCAGTCATGTTGTGCATAATCAAACGAGAAAACTCGAACTTTCGTGAAACTTGATTTATTGAATTCGATCGCATCTGCTAAGAACATAAAGAAAGAGCTGACCGTGTGAGAGGGGCTAAGCCCATCACTTGGCGCTATGAAGCCACTGTTCGTAAGTATGGAGCGGGCTCAAGGCCTAAAGAAATACCCTAGTCGCGCGGCCTCGACCCGGTGCTTTCGGTGCATATCACGCTCAGTGTGTATGAGAAAAATGCACACGCATATGTCCAGTCCGCCATCCGATGGAGCCATATCCATCCCTGTCCCGCAATGAAAATCACTGTTGCTGGCATCATATCCATCGTTCCTGCCATATCCACCGTTCGAATCCTCCACCCACTCACATCGTCATCCTCTGATACTCTCCCATAGCAATCCCAGCATACATATTTTCAATCTCCTCGGTAACCTTATCCCACGTCAACGAGATCCTCTTGATCCACGCCTCAATAAATTCCAATCGGTCCTCCAAAGCGTTCAACAACTCATCATCCGCCCGCGCAGGCCCAAACGCATGAATTCTCCTCAAGTAGTTATCACGCACATCGACCCTCTCCCACTGGTCCGTCCAGACGTCGCCTGCGAGCACTTGTTGGTGGATCACAGTGTGCGTTTTGTAGTGTTCGAGGGTGGCGAGGTGGGTGCGGGCTTGGTCCATTGTTGTTATTGGATCGGGTGGGGTGGGATAGTCCGAAAGGTAGGTGCCGTGGGCATATTGTGGTAGTGGATGTTGTGGTGGTTGGGGCCGGTATACTGGTTGCTCTGGGGCTGAGGCTGGTTGTGACCCGTAGACTGGTTGGTGTTGCTGGGATGGAGTTGGGTGAGGAGTGGGAAACACGGAATTGGGACCGGAGGTCTGAGAATCCTCATCAGGGTATACCAGACCGTGGTATGGAGTCGGATGTGCAAGTGGAGTGGCGGTAGTGGTGTTGTAGCCGCTCCCTTGAGCTTGGTGATCATTGTAGCCTTGCTCCAAGACTTGGTACTGCTGAGCCAGATTCTGGTTGAAGTTGGACAAGCTGGACTCGTATGCAGACTGACTGTTGCCATTGGTGATCTGGTGCTGGTGTTGATGCAGGGCGGGGTGTGAATTGGCCCCACTCATCGCTTCGAGGTCGTTGAAATGAGAGACTGGATCAATATAGCCACGTTGGGCCGTCGGAAGTTGCTGTTGCTGGGCCAAGAGGTGTTGCTGCTGAACCCATTGTTGCTCCCGAGCTATTTGTTGTTGTCGTTGTCGGACCATCTGCTGTTGCTGCTGAGCCATGGTAGGTGCGTGTCCAAAGAACCCGTTCGATGGGTCGATCTGACCGTGCTGCTGCTGATGAGCCATTGTGCTGAAGCGAGTGGCCGCTGGATTAAGAGCCTGCTGTTGGTGCTGAGGTGTGTTGTTGTGGCTGAGGAAGGTGGCAGATGAGTTGAGAGAGTTGACAGCATCATTCGAGACTAGGTGTTGCTGAGGCTGGACGTGAGAGTGTCCATGACCATGAACGGGATCAGCGAACACACCGTGAGGGTGTCGAGAGCGGTGAGGCATTACGACTTGTTGAGCGTCAGGTGAATTGTGAGCCTCAAGAGTTTTCACTCGCTCTGACTGTTTCAACCCAGTAGCCACCTCGTGAAATTGCTTGAGACGAAATAGAACGGAGTCCAGTTGTTCCGATTCTTGGTCACATGAGAGTCGAGCGTCGTGGGGTGTTTGTCTTTGTGCGAATAATTGATCATACGTGTAATTGTAACAAGAATCCCTAATGCCAAGATTCAAGGTTAGCGCTGATACTCGTGTCGAACACAAGATTAATCGTTGCTTTTAACCCAAACAAAGCTAAGTGTGCATTTCTCCTAGCACTTTCTCTGGCTATATGAGAACTATTGATGTGTGATGTTCCGCTGTAAGTCATGTTTCTGATGTACATACATCTCGTTCGTCTCGCTGTTGTTGCTACCGCTATCGCTACTATCCATAACCTACTCCAAGTTAGTCTATGTTAATTTTTTCTGGAACAAGCGGCGGGTGCTTTCTACGCATCATCGGAGGCAAAGAGAACAAGAAGAGTACGTACATATAGCAAAGCGCTTATAGTCGAGTACGGCGGCGGTCTCCCGGAGCGAATGGCAAAGACTTTGTTGGAGTCAGCTTGAAAAGGGCCAGTGATTACTCTTCGCGTCTCAAGAGCAAGCAAAGGGTAACACGACGTTAGGAGAAACAAGGCGCCTTACCACTAGAACGAACGTGATATTCGGCCCACACCTGCGGGGGATCCATCTTGGTAATTTGAGGTTGGGATTATTGTCTTTGTCTTGATTGTTGACGGAAAGAAGGCTGTCCAAATATCGAGAAGATCGTGTCAACAGATGTGCGCTAATAGCCCTGAAATGCCTGGCGTCCGGTTGATGTCAAGTACTGTGCATGTTCCGGCATGCTACCTCCAGGTGGGATCACATTGAAAAACTAGCCTCTGCAATATACTCTAAGATTGGACTCCCAACATGTTGCTATTGGCTCCCTTTGCTGTTCGGAAGGTTAGGAGGGGTTGTGGGTTGTTTGATAAGAAGTTCGCCATGTTTATGTTGTCAACCGAGTTTGTGGGCTGAGTATGGGCAGTGGAAGGCTTACAACTTCCATCAGCTGTCCTACGCCGTTTGATGAGAGCATCATACTTCCATAGAAAGAGAGCAGCATCTTATGATATTGCTCAAAGCCGGGCAGGGGCATTCATCTTACGAGGCCTCCTCAAACCCAAGTCTTCTTCACGGTCTTAGACAATCATCGTTAGGAGGAAGCATGCATTCTTCACCAAACACACTCAGCACGAAGTCGGGGAAGAAAATTTGAAGGCTACAATATTGTCAATTGTCACGCAATCACGGTCAAGGGAAAGGAAAATTGATGTTACTTCGGATGGCAGTCTCTAGCCTTGCATTTCCTCCATCTTGAACAGACTCTCGCAACACCCATAATTTCCCAACATCAACACAATAGTCCAACGTCCAGCTGGGTCTTACCGAGAGGCGTCGCGAGATGTTCATGCAAGGCCGAACGGGGTTTTCGAGTTCAGCGTGGATGGGTACTAATCCGACAAAGCCTTTCCAATACAAGTGGAACCTTCACATCAGTGTCATTGGAACAATTACTTTCTGGAATGAGGTTACCATGGATCTTGATTCTAAAGGCCCTTGTGCTGTTACAGATCGATGGATGTTCGGCTTGTGAGATCTAGCAATTAAGTGAGTTATCCAGGCGCTGTTTCGCACGTTTCTGCAAAGAAAGCTGCCAGCATAGGCTAACTGCGATACCCAGTGAATGTGCAGCTCTTCAGATCTCGTGTCAGTTCCTGAACATTTGAGAGGAGCTTTCTCGCATCAGCCTTGCGAGTCATACATACTCTGACGGATGAGGACTGTACGCGTGCCCAGCGCAAGAAAGCTATTGCGCTGGCTCGGAAACAACGCTTTGAAACGTCCGTTTATAAATAGCACATTGCCGAAAGGTCAGAGTACCGTGCCCAACACAGCTGATTGAGTACAGGCGCAAAGGAATGCCCTCCGACACAGTTCCTTTCCGCCATGCTTCAATTTGTCATCCAAATATGCCTCTATGCTCTGTATTAGCCACCACCACGATCAAACTTTTTCTGACTTCCAGTCCGCGATCCTGCGATTTCCATCACGAAACCTTATGACAGTCTTCCTACCAACAAATGCAGCCAACACCCAGCTAGGCGTATGGCCTGAAAAACCCGTCGGATATCGTATGACCTAAGGATTGGACATATGGACCGCACTGTCTAGCCGCAAAATCCAGATCTCGAATACGACATCCAAATCAAGGCTGGCGTAGCATCAAGGAGAAGTTGACTCGCAAGGAATCCTCTTGCCCTGGTACAACAAGACTACCACGACACCAGCGGCCCTATCAAATCCGACTTTCGCCCTACGAATGGCGGCTTCGTTCAGGGTTTATCGGCTGAGGTGCTCGGTGAAATGCTTGAACTTTGGCTTCGTTATGCAACGGCGACGACATCCGCGAGGCTTTCTCAGGATGACACGCAATGGGCACGTTCCAGCGTCATTGAGGACTTTTGTGAAGCGCAGTGATGTATTTGAATTGAGGGATAGACCTTTCTGGTGGTCACTCAGTTGCACGGAATTCATGATCTGCTGGCGTAAATATCAGGGCACAAAGAGGACGCCCAGCCAGGCGTCGAAATTTTGCATTCTGCTTCGAACACTTCCACCTCGCTATACAATGCGAATGTAATAAATTGATAGTCCAACTCGTCCACAACAAGTCTAGGCGTCCCATAGATTTGATAGACGTGCCAATAGCTAGTGTCACACAATGAGAAGGAGCTCTATGATAGTACTTTGCCAGAGCTAGATCGTTTCTATCCGGTGTCACATATCTGCTTGTGTAGTATCGATCCCTGGAACCCCAAGCAGGATTTCTCCGTCGTTAAAAGCGGCGGATAAATAACAAAACCTTGCCGCTTTACCCCAAGATATTTTAGGTGGAGGTGCCAAGGGAATTCATCCAGGCCTTCTCCAGCGCGAAGGGGAAATAGATAATCTGTTCCCCTCACCAGCCTCATGAAAGCCTCTCACGGCGCTCACCACTCTTCTGACCGCCAGTCATGGCTATCACGCTCCGCTCCCGTTTCGTCTTCTTTCCCCTCGTCCTCGGCCTCCTCGTAAGTCTCGACCCCACAAGTTTGGAATGTCTTTGGAAAGCTTAGTTCTTATGCAGCTCTCCGCTATTAGAAGAGGAACGCTGACTGTAACTCCTTCAGACTATCACACTGCTTATGCTCCGCTTCAACTTGGGCCCCTATCACTTCAACTCTAATTCCCCTCCACCCCCAGAAGAGGACAAGCCAAAGCTGAAGCCTCATCCCCTCTACAAACCCCCCAAAGCCGAAGCGCCTTCTCCACTACGTGAGTACTTCCCCTTAGCTGCCCAGGCCAAGACTCATGCGGACCTACCACCTGTACCAAGTTGGAATAAACCTCCGGTCCCGCACGTGCCGGAGACGACCAGACTATACATTGGCTTCACGAGATATTGGCCATTACTGCAGCAGGTGGTAGTGGGCTATATAACAGCAGGATGGCCACCAGAGGATATATACGTGGTGGAGAATACTGGTACCTTTGATGCGAACAAGAGGGGTCTCCTCACGTCCCAAAACCCCTTCTATCTGGATTACAACAGGCTCACGAACGTCTTCGGCGTCAATGTCGTTACGATGCCATCTCTACAATCTTTCGCCCAGCTGCAGAACTTCTACCTCTCCGAAGCCATCAACAACAACATGAGCTACTACTTCTGGGCGCACATGGACACTGTGCCTCAGACGCACGAAGATGCCAAGCCATACAAGTCCTTATACCAGATCGCCGTCGACGTGATAAGAGAGAGCATGGCTCCTGATTTCAGGGTCGACGAAAAGACTGGGAAGTCAGAGAATTGGGCAATACGCTTTTTCAGCTACGATTGGCTAGCGCTGGTGAAGACAGAAGCATATCAGCAGGTTGGCGGATGGGATAGCATGATCAGCTACTACGGGACAGACTGCGATATGCACTCAAGGCTGGGGATGAATGGCTTAACAACGCCGATTGCGGATGCAGGCCAAGTTTTTGATGTGGGGAAGAGTTTGCCGGATTTGGAGGTGCTTTTTAGAAGGAAGAAAAAGCCCGGGGTTAGGAAGAGAGAGGAGGAAACTACGGGGAGCACGGGCGACCAGGGCATGCAAAATGTTGGGATCAATGATAATGGGAAGATGGAAGCGAAGCCGATCGGGGAGGACGGGAAGGGTACAGAAAATACCATGGAGGACGTGGAGAAGACGACAAAGGCAACAGGAAGTACATTCGACGACGAGAAGCAAATGGTCACTGTCGGAGAGCATGGGAAGGTCACTTTTGGCGCTACAAACAATACTGCTGTGCCCGTAAAAGACAACAACGGCCCACCCATCGATATGCACCCAAAGAAACCAGCCACAGACGGCGAAATACAGTCGGCTTCCACCAAGGTCTACCTCACAGACACAGAAGAAGACACGCTCGGAAGCGAAACCTGGAAAGAACTGCAAGTAACGCTCGAAGCCATGGCTGAGGAGAAACGCAAAGACCCGTACCGCAATTCATGGCAATTGAAGCAGAGAGGTGGACAAGGCGAACCGTATTATGTTGATGCGGATGGTTGGGAGAGGGCGCTGCAGATGACGATTGAGGCTGGGGGGAGGATTATGGAGGAGAAGTGGGGTCATAGGGGTTGTGACATTAGAGATGTGGGATTGAAGGAGGGAGATCAGTGGAGGGTGGAACATGATTGGTGAGTTGGCTCAAGGGACTTGGATGTGGTTACTAATATTTTCGAATAGGGACTGAGGAGATAGTCAAAATACTAATTGAAATCTGACGCACTGAAGCAAAGAGGTCCGCACATGGAACTCTGAGGATATGGTTCACGGCAAGGCATTGAACTCCACGGCATATACTAATGAGTATGGAAATGGTTTGGGTAGCACTGGCATTCTTGTTGTATTACCCTAGCGGAACCACGTCGGCTCTGCATTTATATCCAGGTCTGCTTTACATAGGCCACGATACCCTATAGTACATAATCGTACTAGCACATAGCATCACGCATCTGCTGTGACTATGACTTGGCTCAACTTTTCCGTGTCCTTTGCGAGTCTATCAAGAATGAGCGTTGCCACGTTCATTGGTTGCACCCCATCAAAGCTCGCAAACCGAGGGCCATCTGAGCAGCGATCTTGGCCATTGTTCGGCATACAACCATCGACAGTCTTCAAGATTCGGCAGAAATCGTTGCTGAGCGCATAATCCAGACAGGCGCCCTTCTCAAGCTCCATACCCAGGCCAAATCCTCCCCATCCAGTCCGGCTCATTGCAAGCCTCCGTCGCACACCAAGGCATCTCGTCCACCTTGTACGGTACCAGTGGCAGATCATATGGCATACGCCAACCCACAACCGTCTTTTTCTCGTTCTCCCTTTTTCTGGCCGGAGGGTTGTCAGTCCTGAACACGGGCGCCATCTCCGCATTTTCGCCCCAAAGCGCAGGCCATACTACGACGCCTATCTCATAGCTACAGATTCGGACTTCGCCGCCAGCACTGGCGGCGGCACCCCATGCTTGCGTGGAGATGTTAGCAGATGTCACCATGGCCCAATCGATCGTCTCCATTGAGGAATCGCTGAAGCGGATGTATGTCTTGATATGAGGCGCCGCCCGTCGTCTGCCTGCTTCGCGAACGGGCGTCGGTGCAGAAATTGAGGTATTTTGCGCTGGCTGATCTGCTCCCCAGTGACAAAGCATGGCTCTCAAGGCAGCAAGTTGCTTCATCTGCGCTTGATTCGAAGAGGTCTTCATATGAATGGAGCCACCGGATGCATATCCGTCGATTGAGCGGCGGATGTCGTCTGCGGTGGGGAAAATGATGGAGGTTTTGGGATTCTTCGCTTGATTTTGCGAGGTTTTCGGACTGCTGGAGGCACTTACAGTGGGTATAAAGGTGCTATTGAGCCATTTCTCGCCCACCGCTGCGACGGATGAGACTTGTGCGACTATATGTGGCTGGCTCACCGGGTCCGCCGACTTGGCAGGTTTCGAGGGTATGCAGCTTAATATACGCTTCAGACCTGGCCAACCCCACATGCTGTCGACTTCGGGATCAACACTCTGCAGGGTCTGCTTTCCTGGGATGCTAGCGACGAGCGCTCCTCGCACTTCGGAGAAATCATACTGCATCAGCTGCTTTGTAAGGTCTTGAAGCAGTTTCCGGTCATTATAGCTGTAGCCACGGAAGTATGCTAATAAGTCATGCTTGAAACGAGGGCCGCTACCTAATGGTGGTAGTGATGATGCTGGCCTTGGATCCTGTTGTTGCATTGGGAGCAAAGGAGTCCTCCATATTGCTTGGGACATCCTCCAGTCGCGGTCGATGAAGTTGGCCGTGAGTATGATGACTTGTGCTAATTCGTCATGTCGGAAAAGGACGATCATCTTCGAGTGATGGGTTCCGAACATTTCTGGCATGTATGCTCGTAGGACTTTGACATTCGAGTACCGTTGCGCAGCTTCCTACGGTCCATTTAATTCCACTAAATTTGCATTCGCAGTTCCAGGCCTGCAGCATACCTCGATCGCAATCCTGTTTGTATCTTCGTTTTTCCACGACCCGTGCACAACCTTGACTTGGACGATATCTCTCGTGTCGGGGTCGAAATGCTTCCTGCGCTTGTTAGAAAGTCCCTACCTTTAGAAGCATGTATCGCACATAACAAAGTCCACATCGAATAGGTAATTAAACAGCCAGCATTCCTTGATCATTGGGTCTCCCAGTATCTTAGCTAGGCTGACTGTATCGACATTGCTTGACGCTGGCAGCTCTTGGATGAAGTTGAGCTGGATTGGCGAGGGAATGGTCTTGCTTGACTCATCCTCTGCCTTATACTTTGCTTTTTTCGCAAGTTTGGCCTCAGGAGCAGCAGCCAGAGTCTTGTCTCCATCCTTCCCAGGATCTCTCGCGGCCGGTAAGGCGCGCCTCTTTGGTGGTGGAGAGATGGACGGATCCCTCACGATGTCAGACGCATCATTGGACCTCCTTCTCTTCTGGTTCTCGGGAGGATCCATTATATGTTACGTAGAAAGAGAGTACTGGCCGCTGCGACGACTCAAGAAATGATTAAAAGCCAGACAGATGTGACAACCAGAATCTGTCAGAATGCGTCGCTAGAGGAAAAGGATCATGTATTTGGGGGGGTAAGCTATTCCTACTTATTGATTTCATTCACTATAGTTGCGGCAAAACCTTTATTGCAATTCTATGAGTAACTCTGGGTGACACAGTACAAGCACAGGCGTCGATAGTGCCAAGGAAATATGAGAATCCGTCTACTTAAGATCCCAGATTAGCTTAGCGTCAATGGTCCAGAGAATGCCAAGATCAGACATGTCGCACATGACGCTAGTACTAGTGCAGACCCCGCCAAATCCGAGATCCGAACATGACATCCCACTCCGTCTCTGTATCAGCTTATAAATACCTCACCGAATCTAGTGCAACGAGAACCAGCAAACACGTTTGACATCAGCAATCATGGTCGCCCAAACTGCAGCATTCACCAAAGCCGTTGGGGACTCTCGCAAGCTCAAGGCTAAGCCCACCAATGACGAGCTTCTTGAGGTGAGATTCGCTCTCCTTCCAAGCTCGAGGAAACGAGCGTATACTGATATGGTGCTATCCGGTGATACAGCTCTACGCAAACTACAAGCAAGGAATGGGCGAGGACTTCTCCAAGGCAACCCCAGCTGGGACCTTTGACTTCCAGGTCCGTGACAGACGGCACTCGGCCATGCCAGCCTATGGTTGTTGATGCCCACCCAAGCTAATGCTTTGGTCAACTTATAGGGCAAATACAAGTACAATGCATGGAAGAAAGTCTCCGAAGACAAGGTCACCCCTCAGGCGGCGCAAAAGCACTACGTCGACTTGGTGCAGAAGTTGAAGGGCCAATATGGGTTCGAGGGCTAGGGGGAAGGTGTTACGACGACGGCTAGATCTGGGAAGAAGCCTGGAGGGATTACGCCAAAATGAATAACATCATGAATGACACGGCATTTTGAAATTGAGAAAGAGCTTACATACATGTGGGAGAGCTTAGAGCAAAGTCTGAAAGGACTTTCACTTGAAACTGTTCACGAATTAGAACTCATCATCCTGCTTGCCTCAAGTCTGCGCGATTCCACTGCCGATACCACGGGGCCGTATGCTCCAGCCAATGCCAGTCGCTCCACCTTGACCCGATGTCTTCATGCCCAGATATATTACTTTGCTCGTCACCAATCTTTCCAGATCAATTCTACCAAGGGGTGTGAATAGCAAACGTTGCCAATAAGGATCGACACTAGCTCCACCACAGAACCAATTCAGCATGTTCTGGTCATTGACGAAATCTGGAGACTGGAAGCCGCGCTCTAGCCGCACACCTCTTCCACTGTGTGCGAGATGTGAGAGGTATCTCCCCTCTTCCTCTCCTTTCCTACGACTAATAGCTTCAATGTGAGCTGATGGCTGCGCATTGAAGATACCCTTGAGGTCACCGAAAGCCGAGAGCCATGTCCCTTCAACTAGGTGCATTTTGTCCAAAGGCAGAGTATTCAGTGTAGGAGCACATCTTTTCTACCAGCCAGTGAGCTCCATCTGCTTGGTCATCATGTTTTACAGTTTCAGGATCTTCAGATGTGGAAGCTTACTCGGTCCAAACATTGGCATCAACAGACCCCTTGGGTCGTAATGCGCGCAGGAGAGGCTGAGGTTTTCCAGTAGTGGTGTGGAGCTGATGATCTGTTGCAATGCTTTGTTGGAACCGCGAGGAGGCCCATGGGGATTTTTGCGCTCAATCAAATTGTGGCAAACGGCATTCCAGTCGCTTCAATTTCGCCCAGCATTCAGTCATGATACGTTGGTTTACGATAGTAGCGAGCGATATTGTTCGACATTCCTCATCAGTGGAAAAGTAAGGTTGTTTGCGCAGCATACTTCATTTTTCCATTTTGAGCCCCAGAGTCGCCAATAGATGTCTTGAGCATTACCATAAGGTGTGCGCCGCAGTTGGCGTTGTGATCATTGTCTTTCCATATTCTATTCGAGCTGATACCACGGTGATGCCTATTTTTCGCTTCTTTTAGATGGCTGAGTCTACCATCGATCCTGATGGTCTTCAGGGCCGTGAGTCTTGGGAAAGCGTATGTGAACATGACCAGATCTTTTCCTGATTTCTGGGGGCAAAGCTGTTCAACGTAGGCCTTTTGTGAACGTCCCAGCTGTTCTGATGTTGACAAGGGCCCCAGATTCTGGAAAGTCTGAAAGTGATGACCACCTTGACAATAGTCGTTTCCAGGAAGGTGTTCGGCGTTGTACCACAAAATGTCAGCTCGAGACACGTAGTCCAGCATTCGCATGCCGATTGTGAGTTTCTTGACACTGGTCCTGATCCAAGGATGGCATGCTACCCTGACAAGTCTATTCAGGCTGTCCCTATTAATCCACACATGGACTGTCGACTAGCGAAGCTCGGCATGGACCGTTGTAAGACCTCGTATTAGGGTGCATTCGAAAGGTAGCTTTAGGATCCCGTCAGGCGAGAGGAAGCCAAAAATCCGACACAGTATTTCGGATGGGAATTTTTCCAAGGTTGAAAGAAGCAGGAGTGGAGATGCCGTAGCGAGAGAAACCCAAAAGTGTTTCAGCTCTCAAGTTCGAAGTTGGAATAATGTTGATAGTACAAAAACTTGGTATGTCAAATGAAAACATTTGTTGTTTTCAACTGACACAAGATAGTGCAAGACTTCTGCGCAAACGAGATGCTAGAAGAACTCGTCACAAGAATATCCTTTGTAAGTATAGTCACAAGTCTCACAAGTAAAAAGCTATTGTACAAGTATTGGTCGAATTCCTTAGCTGTAATATCATTTCCGTACAAAACCAATCGCGAAAGCAAACCATGTGATTTTTCTCGCCCCCGAACTCCATAATTCCTTCAAAGTCTAGATAGGAGGGCAATTTGCTACTCAGTAGACTCACAGGCTTGGGTAGAGACCCCACGACCAGTCTCTATGGTGTCACTACCCCAATCAACATAACCCAAATTTAGCGTTATACAAAACCCGAGTTGCCAGCACTGTTTTTTCGCAATTTTCCACGGACTGCCCTTCCAAGCACATATGCTCAACGGAAAAATTTTCGTTTCTATGTCACCTTCTCAGCAACAGCCAAGATAAAGACCCGCATAAAATGAGTGTCTTCGTCATGTGCGGTCCAGTGTCATGATCTCCATCACCTATACCCAGAGGAGCTAGATTGTGGTGTTGCACTCTGTATACTCACAAGTACCTAAGCATGCCTCGGAAATTATACACGGGAAACACGCCACATACGTTTGAGGATACTACGTTCGCGGGAAGGCGCCAAGAAAATGAAGCTACGGCCCGCCGATGTAACACATGGGCGGAGAGATGTTACCTCGGCGGAAGGATGCCTAAAGTAGAGGATGGGGGCGGCGCTACTAGCCCGTGGACACATACGCGGGAGGATGTCGAGTTCTCTTAGATCCTTTCATCTTCACCTCCTTCAAATATTTCCGCTGATCTATGATGATCAGCAAAACTTGTGCCTTGAGAGAAACGCCAAATTGGCCCCCACAGTCTTCGTCTCAGCCGTCTCACCGTTGACCCTCCTTGATTTCGAGATGAGAACCTGCTCACACACGCTAAGCTTCACGGCATGCCTCTCGATAAGACGGGATATAGATCTTTGAAACATTGATCGACCGTGGTAGAACCACTAGGAATGTTGGACCCCCGAGAACGTTCTTAGTGATCCGTGACGATCACTAGGCCTCCATGGTTTGCTCAACCGTAATCTTGGCGGGCGACAGTAGGTATAATAAGGAGTGAGTTCCGTGGATTCATGTCTATGCAACATTTGAAATCACTCCAATCGCGCGAGGTCCTACATCAAGTATCACATTCAACATGCTCGCTCTCACCGCCACCTTCCTCCTCGCGACTTCCTCCTTGACCTTCGCCCTCCCTACCACCAACAGCCTTAGTCATCTCCTCCATCTTTCACCCCGCCAAATCCGCCCTCTTGTGGCTACCCTCTCATACCCCAACAACTTTAACGCTAAAACTTGCCCCGTCCAATACGATTTATCCGGCAATGCCTGGGCCGCTGGTATCCAAAACAAAAAGAAACGCTCCTCCACGTCAACTCTCGACACCCGGGCCAACCCTGAGGATGTCCTCGTCTGCACCCAGGTCGCCAACACCTTCTTCCAGCACTGGGTCAGCCGGATCGCCAACACGCAAGAGCGCCAACTGCAGCCCGGAATAACGTACATCTTCTCCTTCGGCTGCAACGTCGCCATCGATTGGGTCCAGGCCTGGACAAATACCGGAAATGGACATTATAATCAAATCTTGCATCAAGACTTCAACGTGCCAGGCGGACGGGTGACATTGACAGTGTCCGAGGCCGCGGCTGTGCATTTCGAAGTGCGATTTTCTAATAGCCTTTATTACAGTGGGGAGTTCGCCCTGTTTCAGCTACCGCAGAATGAGTTGGCTCACAATATCGCGACGGGTGGTGGTGGTGCAGGCCGGCACGATAGGCGTGACGATGTACAAGTGAATGTCCCTTCTCTCGAATCGGCGATCTGAGCACGGGTAGTGAATCGGGTGCTTGAGACTCTGTACTAAGTCTTGGAGGAGTGCAGGTATATATAAAGTTCTTAGCGTCTTGGACCTGGGTGGAGTGGACATAACCACCATTTCATTCTTCGACATTTAAAGAAAGTAGCACAGCGACTTACACCTAGTTGCAATGATCTTGAACTTTTGACCTAGACATTTCAATGAATGATTTCCCTTCACAAGCAGGACACTCCAATTCTATATCTACGCCCTCCAGTGCCCGCAGTCATGACTCCACGAAACCCTGATGATCAGAGCGCTGGAGAACATTCTCTTCGATAACCTAAAATGGACAACCCTGCTAGACATATCATCTTGGTCCCTCGTCTTACGAAAACAAGCATAGAAGTACTGCGAGAAGTGGGCACACTGGAGCGCGGGTATTATTTGGATTCTCGTAAGTGGGTCGTGCTCGAGGTCCTGTCCAGGACTTAGCACCGATAGAGAGTACCGACTAATTCTACTGCAGATTTGTAAAACGCGGCAGTACTAGAATCACGCCTGGCGCTTTTTCTCGAAGGTCATCTTCAAACCTCGATATTTGTACAGCCAGGCTTTCTACGTCACCAACTTCGCTCAGTAAGATCTAGACTAGCTCCTTCTCTACGAACGAATGACCAAGCATTCCATTGTAGACCTTCTCGCCACTGAGATATATCAATTAAAGCGCGACAAGTTTTCTTCGCTCCTAGCAGGGGATCCATCAGGTATTAGATTCAGGTCTCAATCAAGATAGCGCTATCATTTTGATATATGTATAACAGTGGGTGAAATATGCCACTACGTGACTAGGTTATCTCGTGCGGAGTAACGTCATCTGAGATCTCGGCACTTGTTGACCACCAGCTCTGGAGCTTTTCTTTCAATATTGGTTACGCTTCAAGGTCGTATTCTAGGAGAAGAGGTATGACCGCCTAGCCGGCCCAAAATGGAGTCAGACTACCGCATATCGAATCCGTTCAACCTATAAACAAAGTTCTCGCAGCTCTCCAAACCTTCCATTTATTCGGTACGAGCAATGATCTCTAAAGCAAAACGGATGTATTTGTGGGTCGCATATCCTTCGAGTAACCGCAACACTGAATCTCCAAATGTGTGGCAGCCGCTGCCGTTCTCGGTCTTCCTACCCTGATACAATCATCGCCGAGGTCTTCCTATAGAAATTCGTGTCAAAGTGCAAAGATAAGCCCAACATGTCTGACTTTCCTGTTTTCCTCTCAAGGCAGGTGAGCCGCAGGCAAGCGGGCCAAGTGAGCTCCGCCGGAGATGTCGTCAAGGTAATTTATGCGAGAAGGGCGATATAAACCACCGCCTTCTGAACATATCTTCCCTCGTTCAATCCAAGCAAACTCAGATCATTGTCCAACGCCATCTAGATCCTCTACATTTAAAAGAGTAAAATCTCGTCGCCAATATGACCGAACAGGTACTACCACCCCACTATAGCGCACAATACCTAGCGAAATTTGGCAAAGGCCTACTCTGACTGATACACAGAACCCTTCAATATTCCTTTACGGCCCCGGCGAGGCCAAGTATGAAGACCTAGCCGTGCCCACACTCGATGATCCCCACGATGTGATTATTCGAATCAATTATGTTGGCGTCTGCGGAAGTGATGTATGTCAACCTTCATATCCTACTGTCCCCTTGGTAGCGTCGAGACTCCGAATTTCCAGCAGGTTCTAACATGTATATCTAGGTGCATTGGTGGGTGCACGGCGCCATCGGAGCCAAAAAAATAATGCCAGGTCGGCCCTTAGTCATGGGCCACGAAGCCTCAGGCACCATCCACTCCATTGGACCAGCCGTACAATCACTTAGACCAGGTGATCGAGTAGCGATGGAGCCTGGTTTCCCCTGTAGGCGTTGTGTGCGATGCAAAGAAGGGCGATACAACCTCTGCAAAGACATGAAGTTCGCCGCATCGCCTGACAAGGCTCCTGGGACGCTTTGCAAGTACTTCAAATTGCCGGAAGATTTCTGCTTTCAGTTGCCTGAGCATGTCAGTCTGGAAGAGGGGGTGTTGTTGGAGCCTACCAGCGTCGCTGTGCATATGGCCAGACTTGTCAATGTAAAGCATGGTGACTCGGTCGTCGTCTTCGGTTCTGGTACGGTGGGTTTGCTTTGTGGTGCGGTAGCCAAAGCGTTTGGCGCTGAAAAGGTCGTCTTGGTAGATATTCTGCAGCGGAAATTAGACTTCGCGAAGACGTTCGTGAAGGGTTGCGGTACTTTCGTTCCAGATTCAAAAGCTTCAGCGGAGGAAAATGCTGCAAAATTGGTCGCACAGTTTGGGCTCGAAGATGGCGCGGATATAGTGATGGAAGCGAGTGGAGCCGAACCATCTGTACAAACCGGCGTACATGTTCTGAGAATGGGCGGCTCCTACGTGCAAGGTGGATTAGGAAGGCCAAACATCAGCTTCCCAATCGTGACGATGTCGGAGAAAGCGCTCACGATGAAGGGATGCTTTCGGTACTCGACCGGGGACTTCAAGCTAGGGCTGAGCTTGATAAGTGAGGGTAGAATTCCTGTCAAAGATTTAATCACAAAGATGGTCAATTTTGATCAAGCGACTGAAGCTTGGGAGACGACTAGGAAAGGAGAGGGCATCAAGACGTTGATAAGAGGCGTGCAGGACGCTTGAACATCTAAGCTGAAAGGGGCAAGACGTATAAATAGACAGGAAACCTTGTGTGAACAGCGAAACGAATTATCTTCTGGGAATTTCATATTACACAGTAAAATCGACGTATCATTTTCTCAATGATTTCAGTGGCCTTTTATGTCGCGTAGAAGGTTACTAGAACGGTACAACATATGCGCTAATATAAATTTACTTCACAACTTACCTTTCGATTTCCTAGCACGTTGGTCAATACGTGATCAACAGTATCGAGAACCTCGAAAAGGTCTGGCTTTGACAGTTCCCTAATTCGGAAGTGGTCGTGATACTCCAGACGGCTACAGTATCCTAGCTCCGCGTCTTTCACGCGTTCTATATATGCATCAGCAATATTGTGATACACACCAATCACATCGTAGGTTTCCATATCGCCTTTTTCATACACACCACAAACACTGGCGCCACGCGCTGCAGTAGCCATGTAAACGGACAGCGATTGGGAAGAGCCTTCGGTCTTCGCAATGGCACTCGCAGGCTTGTGCTTTATCCTGTGGGAAGGAGATGCTGTATCGCTTGGATGCCGCTGATCGGTCCAGTAGTCCTTTTAAACTTGATCCGCGGACAAGCGGGCTATGCTGCCTCCTCAAGCATGCATTTGAATAAGCTAAGCATTGCCAAATGGCCAGACACCCGGTAGTAGAAGACAGACATCAGATGAGTGCCCAGTGAGACGCTGACCTCCAGACCGCACGCGTGGTTTTCCTGTCAATGTGGACGGCAGTGATAGCAAAGTAGAAGGCTTAGCAAAGCGTCTGCATGCAAATAAAAGAAGACACAAAGGCCGTTTCAAGAGAGTGCCTATCCAATGGCGGGAATCTATTACTCCAATGGATAGCTTGAAAATACTACAACAAAGTGGCCAAAGGGTCCAAAAGTATTGTCGCTGCATGTCCGCAATGTAATAGATCGGCCAGCACAATAAGCCTAGATACGCTTGCAAGCGCAACTCGGCTTTTGACAAAGGTTGTTTGGGCATTGAATGTTCGTAGATTAGCTTGCGACCTAAGAATTAAGGTTGTTGTTCGAATCCTTCGATCTTTCACCATTTTTGAGAATGAAAGTCGGTGAAGTAGATTCAATCACATACTGAATGTGTAAGCAGCTATCAATCACCGATGCCACTGATGCGTGAGGATACTGTCACAGCTCGAGCTCAGTCAAGCAACTCGTCAGCGTTCAGCGCATCGATGCCCCAGCCCAGCCAAATTCTTGATCAGACGCTACTTCATCATCAGATTCACTGTCTGCAATCTCTTCACGTTTGCGCTTCATGGACTTGGCTGGCAGGACCGGCGAAGCGTTGAGTCTTATTTCAGCTTGGTTGATTTTGATCTCGCGAAGACCGTCCTAGTATTCTTAGCAAGCTTGTATGATTATGTTAGGGCTTGCTTACTTTCTCGATCGTGAAAGCAACAATGTTGCTGATACCCTCGTGTGTTATACCCTTGGCTTTCATCACACCAGCAAACCTCACGCCAGGCAAAATATCGCTTAGGCTACTTGGTGTCTCGCTCGGCTGGAACATCCAGTCTCTAAAGAGAACAATGCGAGTTCTGATGCCGGTGTCCCAGGCTGTTCCAGAGACAGCAGGATGGAGCATGGCACCAGTCTCTGACCTTATCCTTGTGTTCGTTTGGTTAGTGAGTAAGACAGCGATGTTTCGGGTCGCTGCGAGTTTGCCAATTTTGGAGATGAAGTCGCCCATTACGGCCCACCGTCTGCCAGAAGCCCATTGCGCTGCATCGCCCCTCTTGACTGGGTTCTGCTGGCTGTTTGAGTGCTCCGTTATCTTGGGGAACGCAAGAGCAAAGATAGTGGCGATCGAGTCGATCACGATGAGGGAAGTGCTCGATGGTGGAAAGCCAGTTGACTGGTGGGTGAGAAGAGCCAGCAGATGCGGCAGGGTTGGCGTAGTGAAGTGATGGAAATTACTCGTACACTCGTCAATTTTTCCAGCGGAGGTTGGCGTGCTTGAAGAGTTGGCTTGACTTTGCAAGCCAGATATGATGTTTATCAATCTTGACCCGACCAAGTTGGAGGAAGCGTCTAGAATTCCCACAATCAGATCAATTGAACGTTGCATAAGACAAGCGAAGCAATTATGAAGTGAATCCTACCTACCCAGACTACCGCACTGCCCGAGCCGAGTACATTCGCAGAGACTTGCATGCTAAGAAAACTCTGTCAGTAGCCCCTAGATAACTATGAAGGCGTGACATACGCCAATGCAGTCTTCCCAACTCCTGGGGGACCGTAGAATTCGGTCACTTCTCCGCGTGAGATACCGGCTGGGAGATCGTCTTGAGTGTTACCATGGTAGTACCTCCCCTGTAGAGCAGCATCGAGGCTTTTCAGCCCAGTCGAGATAGGCCTCCTCGGGCTAGAGCTGAGGTTGTGAAGTGCTTGAGAAGCAGACAACGTAGGGAGACGGTCTTTACATGCTTAGCCCATGAGATGCAAACAGACTCGGAGACGCACGAGGGGAAGAAGAAGAGAAGTTGTTCGTATCCGAACTCGCCATCATAAGAGCGTGGACGTGGTAGGCGGATTTATTTCGATTAGAACAATGGTCACCAAAAGACGAGTGCCATTCGGCAGGATCATGTGATTCTGATCACTGATGCTTGCATATCGGCTACCCCAGAGGATATGGAGAAGCTGCTCACTGAATCATTTCCAGCAAAGTACGAATAACTTGGTTGGCCAGAGTGATCAAAATGAGTGACGGATGTTTGGAGAAAGATCCCGGCGGCGATCTTTCGCGACGCGCTTCCATTTCAGACGGTTCTAAGATGTCTCAACACAAAGGACCTTCCACATTGGAGTCATCATGATTAATGTTATACGTCTCAGTCAAGTTTTGTCAGTAAGGCTGATCTTTGCTGACCGAAAGGGCAGCACATCTGGCAGTTCCCGGTTCTCATGAATTCTGTCAGCAACCTCGACACATTCAGACCTCGACATTCAACTACGCATACTCACAGATCTACAAGAGCCAATCTTACAACCCAACAAATAGCCAGGATCTTCGCTGATTGTTGTCCTTACGGCTTTCTTGCAGCGTCCTCCAGAAATGTCGCTTCTACTGAAGTACACCGGATTGGAGCGCTACATACCTCGGATCGAGCCTTCCACGACCACCTTTGTCTTCGTTACTGCCGCTTGCTTCCTACCAGCCTTACTATTAGCGTTGTTCTATGTGTTGGAAATACAGAGTCGGCAGACCGATCCCAAAGCATGCAGGAAATTGGGCTTGAGAATACAGAGCCACCTTGCAGACGAACACCATGAACGCTACTCTGGGCCCGGGAAAGGGCAGCAGAATGGGAAGGCTGCCTGGAGGGTGAAGAGCTTGTGGATATACCCGATCAAGAGCTGCAGAGGAGTTGAGCTCAACAGAGGCGCGATCACTGGCACGGGCATGGAGTACGATCGTCAATTTTGTTTCGCACAACTCACGAGCAAGTTTCCAGTGGCACATGATGCGCCTATAGAAGAGAAGGCACAGCATAGATGGAAATTCATTACACAAAGATCGATAGCAACAATGGCCAAAATCAAGACCGAAGTCTGGCTTCCCGATCCTTCCTCTCCTACATACTCTGTGAAACACCCCAGCGTACAGAGTGGAGGTGTTTTGGTCATCAAGTTCCCAAAGCTTGACCCAGCAGAAGGGCCCATGGGTAAGATCGTGGGGTCTTTGACATCATTGGTTGCAGCAAGAGAACATTCCGTCCACATACCCTTCAACCCAACACCCGGACAGATCGCAAAGGGCAACTACGCTACCGACGACATGGAGATATGGAAAGACAGCCCCAAGTCGCTCATAATGGCCAGCACTGATAAAGGTGACAATTGGATAAAAAATTTACGGTTCTTCCTCGGCATCACGAATCACCTGGCTCTATTTCGAGTGTCTAGAGAGCAGCCTCGAGAGGTCTATCGCTGCGCGCCTCGGAAAGAAGAGCTCGGCTACCAGTCTCAAGTTGGCTTTCAAGACGCCTACCCTCTACACATCCTGAATCTTGCAAGCGTGCATGACGTTGCCTCAAAATTGGACAAGGGTGCTTTTCCACTCGGCGCCTTGAACTTCCGCCCCAATATTGTCATTACTGGAGGAAATGCGTACGATGAAGATTCTTGGAAGAGAATAATGATCGGTGATTATGAGTACTATGTGGCCTGCCGCACAGTACGTTGCTTGCTACCTAATGTGAATCCCGCTACAGGAGTGAGGCATGGCTCCGAGCCAAATAAAACATTAAAGACTCATCGACGCATCGATGAAGGCGACCCTAAGAATGCCTGCTTGGGTATGCAGATGGTGCCTGCAAAGGAATACAGCAAGATCAAAGTTGGTGATACTATCGAAGTTCTAGAGACAGGAGAACACTTCTACATCAAGCAGTGAAAGCAGAAACACGCTAGAGCAGTCATGAGATCAGAGGCAGATTCCGTTGAATCTCAATAATACCTGGGAACAAACTTTCAGCCTCGCGACCGAAAAAATCGGAGATGGATCAGGATAACCACGAGGCTATTGTTGATCGTTGCTACCGGCGGCACTCAGCCCGAGGTGTGGGGGCTTTTTTCTTGATCGTACCAAGCGTGGCTAGGCCATTGAATCCATTTGACGGTAGGCCTTTCTGATGACGGGCCACGTTTTCTCCACGAGGGTTTGCGAATATATCCGTGGTTGACAACCTTGGGAGGTCTAGGGTTATTGACCGGATATGGCCGCCTTCCTATCAGCAGCTCTAAAACTCGAGTCTCCTGTGGGCTAGAACCCGGATGAAGTGTTTCTTTTTCCACTATCTCAATCTTGCAGTAGCAAATAATAATCCATTCGCTCGATAACCGATGTGGGGTACTGGCTCTTGGCGGCTCCAATATGCAAGATTGTCGGATCTTGAGCTCAAGATTTTGGTAATTGGAGACACTACCGTTGTCAGTGATAGCACTTCGGCGTTTTGCGCCAATGTTGTAGGGCATACATAAGAAACCTGTCGCCTCTCCCTCATTCAGGTGTGAAGACTAAAGCTGTGCGAATTTTGCTTTGCCTGCCAAAGGTACCAACGAACGCCACTAGGGCTCACGAGAGAGCACATTGAACATTCTGAAGGCTAGCCCTTGTCGCCTTTGCTTGTAGAGTTATACACTTCCACTTGGAATCTGCCACAATGGACGACTCGCCCGACCGTATAGGACCTGAGATGGTGCCGAAAAGGACCTTCTCGGACAAGGCCAGAAGCTTGGCCAGAGCATTCACCACCAAGTGAGAAAAAACCCTCAAACCATGAGCACAGCTGACGGCAGTAGGGATGGTCTTGTAGGAGACTATGACTATGCGTTTCTATTCAAGCCAAATTTGCCTTTCATGAGAAAGTTCAAGAGAGCAGCCCCCTTCTTCGGCCTCAACGATCAAATGCCCGTCCTTTTGGCCCTTTTGCTAGGCTTTCAGCATGCATTGTCCATGTTGGCTGGTATCATCACACCTCCGATCATCATTGCTGGCCAAGGAGGCGTCAACTTGGGTGCCGACGACACCCAATACCTGGTATCTACAGCGTTGATTGTAGGCGGTATCCTGTCCTCAATTCAGATCACGAGGTTTCATATCTACAAATCGCCATATTATATCGGTACTGGTTTGATATCTGTTGTGGGAACGAGCTTCTCCATTATCCCCGTCAGCACTGGCGCGTTTGCCCAAATGTACGCCACGGGCTACTGTCCCACTGGCGCAGATGGGACGAAATTACCCTGCCCCCGTGGTTACGGTGCACCTCTTGGAACAGCTTGCCTATGCTCGTTGCTCGAGATTGGGCTATCATTCACAAAACCTTCCATCTTGAAGCGGGTGTTCCCTCCGCTGGTTACAGGCCCCACGGTTATGCTCATCGGTATTTCACTCGTCCAAAGCGGCTTCCGAGGCTGGACTGGAGGATCTGGAACGCCAGGCTGTATCACTCGCCCTACCAGCGGCCCCTTCACTGTCTGTCCCGAGGTCGGAGCTCCGCATGCCCTTCCCTGGGGAAGTGCCGAGTACATCGGTCTAGGCTTCTCGGTGTTCGTCACTATAATCCTCTGCGAACGCTTTGGCAGTCCAATCATGAAGTCATGTGCTGTGGTTGTCGGATTGCTCGTGGGGTGCATCATTGCGGCTGCTACTGGATACTTCCCCTCCTCAGGCATTAACACAGCACCAGCGGCGTCCTTCGTCTGGGTTAAGACCTTCCCTTTGACAATATATGCACCCATAATCCTGCCTCTGATGGCTGTCTACATTGTCCTCATGATGGAAGCAATTGGCGATATCACAGCTACATGCGATGTCTCACGCCTTGAAGTCGAAGGCAAGCTCTTCGACTCGCGTATTCAGGGTGGTGTTCTGGCAGATGGCTTCAACGGTCTGATAGCGGGTCTTTGCACCATTACACCCATGTCTACTTTCGCCCAGGTAGGTTACAAACAGACAAGCCCGCCAACGTGCAGAAATAAATTAACCCGTTCACCCAGAACAATGGTGTCATAGCCCTAACCCGCTGTGCAAATCGAAAAGCTGGATACGCAGCCTGCTTCTTCCTGATCATTATGGGCATTTTCTCGAAGTTCGCTGCAGCTTTGGTTGCCATCCCAAATCCCGTTCTAGGAGGTCTAACGACTTTTCTCTTCAGCTCGGTCGCGGTCTCGGGTATTCGTATCATCTCGACAGTGCCATTTACAAGACGTAATCGATTCATCTTGACAGCCGCATTGTCTCTAGGATTTGGAGCTATATTAGTGCCGAACTGGTTTTCCTTCGTCTTTACCTATACCGGTGATAATCTGGCCAAGCAAGGATTCTTCAATGCCATCATCCTGGTTATGGAGACAGGATTTGCTGGTGAGTTTTATAGTCATGTGCTACGTGAGCAGGAGGCTGATACTTGTAACAGTGACGGCTTTCCTAGCTATCTTCCTCAATCTCGTTCTTGCAGAAGAGATTGAAGACGAAGCAATTAGTATCACAGCTAATGACGCTGATGAAGCCGATGACAGAGAAGAGTGGCGACAGATTCAGCATGGCAAGGCTAGTGGTAGCGGGACAGACGAGGAGATAGGAGAGAAAGGCATGGGTGCAAAGCCGTAAAATCTTGGTATCGAGTCCAGATATTGGCACGTTGTGTCTTATCGGGATTCGCGCAAGCATAGTCTATCGTGGTATCATTCCGTCCTCATTAGCTGTAGTTTATCATAACAGAGCCATACAAGCATGATTCATTGGGCATCGGGCCTCAAAATCTGACAGACAAGGCCGTGCTGCGCCCTCCATGTCTACGCCTTTTCGGGTGTGTTGCCAACTTTCGTGCGATTCGCAGCTCAAGTTTCTTCACGAGCGCCGTCGACCAGGTCTTTGAGCCGCTCACTCTCAGTCTTTCGCAGGGAAAATGCCTTCAACATCAACGCCTTCTGATCCGTGCTCACGATCGAATAAGAGTCTCCTCTGATATCATCCTCACCCACCCACTTATAAGCCTGGTGTTCGTCCGGATCCAACATAACGTCCACACCATGCTTCCCCTCCTTTACTTTCGAATCCCGATGCACTCCATGGTCGTGTATTCCATGGCCATGTATCTCCTCCACCTCAATCTCGAAATTCAATCTCAAACACACTCCCCCATTCCTAACCTCAAACTCCTGCCCCTCCCCAATCTGCCTTACAAACTTCGTCAACCTGAGCCCCGTCTCTTCGAACGTCTCTCTAGCACAGGAGTGTAGGATGGTCGGGTCGCCGATCTCGGCTCCACCGCCTGGTACTTCCCAGAGGTTTGCGAACGCCTCGGTAGCGGCGCGTTGGACGAGGAGGAGTTTGTTGTGGTGGAAGATGAAGGCGCCGGTGCCGAAGGCTCCGTAGAGTTTTGGGCGGGTGGATCGGAAGGTGTCGAGGGGGATGGCGTATTTTCGGAGGGAGAGGGGGATGTGGATTTGGATGGGGGTTGGCGGTGTGGATGTGGACATGGTTTTGGTTAGTATAGAGTGAGATATATGAGATGGGATTGGGGATGACAAGAGAGGAAATTGGCTGTAGCTAGAGCTGACAGCTTTGAGAAGATGTGAAAGGAAAGGACAGAAACAGCAGGAAAGGAGATGCTTCGAAATGGACTGGGGATTGGAGCCTGATTCAGGTGTAACACATGCGGTGAAGACAGCGAAGGGTCAAGCGCCGGGTCAGTGCCACAACTCGTGAAACAGCTACGGTTATTTGCCTATTCACATGAATCAAATCGGCGAGTGATCCAATACTCCATTGGCAGGAGAAACAAGCTAGGTATGCGCATCATTGTCGAGGATCTGGTTGCACCAGTATGTCCGCTATTTCTATCTCCGCGCCAAGCAAAAGCCAAGTGCATTGGCCGCCACAAAGAATCCAGCACATTCTAGGAGTAAGCACGCATCAAGGACAGCTTCGTGGAACTCCCACGAGGCAAGAGATGTTCTCCACACGAGCTTAGAGTACTGAACATGGCACACAAAGCCGTTGCTCTTAAGGAGGAGGGCAACAAGTAAGCTCCGACCACGCGCGATCTTCGGGCTTTGCTTACCAAAGACCAGACACTTCCAGGATGGCGACTACAAGCAAGCCGAGTCTTTGTACTCTCAGGCGTATGTTTGGCTGTATGTCAGCTTCCAAGCCAATGCTAACACTCTGACGAACAGTATCCAGAAAGACTCCACAAACCCCAAGATCTTCACCAACCGAGCAATGACACGCCTCAAGCTCGAGTCATGGGACGGTGTCATGAACGACTGCCTGAAGGCTATCGAACTCGAACGGGGTAACATGAAAGCCTACTACTACCTTGCCCAAGCTCAACTCGAACTCAACCACCCCAATGAAGCGCTCAGCTCTGCGCTCACAGCCTATGACAGATGCTTGGAAACGTGGAGTCCGAGCACGCAGGCCGTTTCAGGTCTAGTCCTGCAAGCTAAGAAGCAGAAGTGGGAAGCTAGGGAGAGGGAACGGATCAGAGGCCGGAGTGAGCTCTTGAGGGAGCTGGAGGATGGCTTGATGGCAAAGCAGAAAAAGGAACTGAGTGATCTGAGATTGAATATGATGGATTTCTCGGACGAGGCGGAAGAGAAAGCTGATATCCAATTGGCGACGCGGAAGAAACTTGGGGAGTTGAGGAGTATTTTCGCAATTGCGGATCCGAAGAATATGCAAAGAAGAGTACTACAAGCCCCCATCCTCAACAAGATGATATTCGTACTAATCGCAATTGTCAGGAGGTACCAGACTATCTTGTCGACAGTATCTCTTTTACTGTGATGCATGATCCAGTGACAACAAGAACGGGCAACTCTTACGACAGGGCTACCGTGATGGAGCACCTGAAACGCTCACCCACTGATCCCTTGACACGGGAGCCATTGCGCTGGGATGACTTACGGCCGAATATAGCGCTGAAGCAGGCGTGTGAAGAGTATCTCGCAGAAAATGGTTGGGCTGTCGATTGGTGATACTCTAGGAAGGGTTATGGGAAAGGCAGGGCGTTCCAGCTAGAAGGAAGGGAGGCGTTGGTTTGTGTGTGATACCCATTATAGTAAGCATTCAGGGAAATTGGAGAACATTGATATAGTACTAGCCTCGAACTCACTTTCGATCACTCACATCACTGACAACAATTCTAGATTTTGTTGGATTTAGAATTGTCTTCTTGCAGCACATGAGAGAGTGCGATCCCTTCCCAGCACTACCTCCTGACCGCAATCATGGCTCCTATCCGGGGGAGCCTAATTACCGCATTCCACACTCTCGACCCCAACACTCTCAGTCAAGATCCTCTTTGAATATTGGTTTCGCGGCATGGTCGTACATGAAGACGGTGTTGGCCTAGGATTAGAACGGTACTAATTACCACGGCGCAAAGCGACCGATCAGGCAAAAAGTCGTCCCTAAAAATCTATATGTTCTGCCAACAACCGCCCACTCAAGGCAGAGTGAGACAAGGTCATTCCCGGCACATGCTGCAGACCTCATCCAAACTTCGTCAATTGCCTCTACGACATCAGCTCCGGCGCGATGACATTCTACGGCCTTCAGCAACAACAAAGGCGCTTTAGGTGGAGCGCGACTGGACCTGACCCCGCTACCGATATCCCCGAATGTACTCTACTGATCTGCCGGACCGGGCGAAAGCGCGTTCGATCGAGGGTATGACTAAGATATATACAATCCGCCAGACCATGGGACGGTTGTTGAAGGCACACCGCAGATTACTGTCTTCGCGGCGACTTAGATCGATTTGAGGACGGGGATCCCGCCTAACAGCGCTGAAACTCGGTATTTGCGATTCCAGGGGGTGAAGGGGGCGATTTGGGGGAAGAATAGTTGGAATTTTGCTTCTTGTGGGATACCTTTCGGAACCTGGAAACGGAGTGGGCAGATAGCTTTGAACGGGTATGCCGCGCAGGGGACGGCATATATTGCTTCGACGATGAGGGTGCAATACCGGACTATTTTTTCTGTTAGTAGGACGAATTATAGTGATACGGGGAATAGGACTCTTTATTTGAGCCCGGATTGGAGGGCTTTGAATCTTAATAGTCCATTTGACTGATGGAGCTTCATTCTTCATCCAATTGCAGATCTTGACCTATAGATACCAGCATTTCGTGGCGGATGCCGAAACGGCTGGCATGCAGAAGGTGACAAGGTTGGATGGCACAAACGTGCAATGCTCAGCTTTTTGGTTTTCTTCCGTCTACTGCTGCCCATTGTCTTTATTCGCGTAGTGGTCGAGCGTGGCGGACACAGACAGTGTGTGCATCAGGATAGCGCATAGACTGTCCTCGCGAAGGGCACGTGTAGTTCAGTAGAGGTCATTACCGGCGAGTCGATTAGTGATTGAAGGCGAGCAATTGAAGTTCTTCTTACTCTAGAATTGTTGAGCCAACAGGTTTTGGCCCTGGTGTGGTTCTTGAAGATGCAAATCGTTTGTTTTGACTTTGGATAAGAGTACACTGGAACTCGTGAATTTCGGTCAGGAATGAACTCATGCCATAACTGGATTTCAGAAGCTAGTGTCATCCGAACTCGATGACTTTGGACAGAGCAAGACTTCATTCTGGCTGTAGGTGAGCAGAACTGATAGCACCTGACTGCTGGCCTGCGGAATTCGATCGATATCAACCTTGGGGCAATTGCAGGCCAGAGATGAGTGGACGATGGGGAAGAAGTCGAGGCGGAGGATCAGGTATCTCGTCGCACTGCAGCATCACCACTGTTCATTCACCTTGATTTCATACGTCTAGAAAAGCTCACTTTCTGATCAAAGAGGTGGCTTACCAGCAAATGTAAAGTTCGAGGCTCGTGGGATTGACAACGGACTCTACCCTATCCAAGCTCTGAATGATATTGTTCCAGTCAAATTCCTCTGGCGGATCAAATTAGTCGTCAAGTGCGTTCTGTCCCAGCTAGAGCCGAATTTGTTCGTAGACCAGAGGGTAGAACTGATAGTCCTGGTAAGTAGTCTGTGGACTGCCAACGAACCGATTTTTGTACACGCTTGGGCATCTCTGGCCTCGCGGAGAAGTCGGGTATACTTCAAGTAAGGAAAAAGCAGGCCAGTTGAAAATATAAGACGTGCCGAATGCTTAAAACGAAGGAATAGGCTTCCCGACGTTGTCGCACGAAGTCTGACACTTCTGCCACGGATCATAGCCTAGATCTAATTTTGCGTACTTCTGCGCAGAGATTGGATGTACGCAGGCATACCGAGGTGAGGAGAACAGGTCAGGCTCAGGCTTGAGCCCCGCGAGCCCTTTCCGGTCACTTATGTAGTCAAGGATTGTCAAAATTGTTGTTCGAGCATCTTCACTCTTGAAGATCGATTTGAAACCATGCAAGCTGTCCTTGCCAAAAGCCCATGCGTCCATGCACCTGTTGCTTTCTGACTTCCCTTCACGCCGAACACAGCAAAGTCGATTCTGCCTCTGCTTTAGATCCTGTGCCACAATACTCTATTATCCATTGCCTGTCAGCCAGATTGGAGAGCTCGAAGGAATTCAGTTGGATTGAGTGGAGGTCGGGTGTAGAGTGTGATGGAAGTAAAGCGTCGTACGCGGCTCTGGGCGTGATGGGAGTAGCAGGTAAGGTAAACAATCTACAACATGAACAAAAGAGCGACGAGGAGAACTATAGCAGAAGGTATCATGATAATACTTTGAGTGAATTGAGAGTATGAGAAAATTTTCTCCCACGAAAGAATATGGTCGAGAAGGGCGGGTGAAGCTAAGCTAGAACATTTCAGACTACGAAGGGTACGCAAAGGGGTGCCACAAAATTAAAGGATGTGGAAGTCTAGATATCTATCGTCAGTCGAGCAATTTCCCGATATATGCGCCATGCGACTGTATAGTCCTTTGCCATGTGCGGTTGAGTTAGGAGCTAGAGTCATATGTCCGAGCCGCTGTTATCGAGTAAGGAGGTGGTGTGATAGCATAGTCTCGGAGCTCCTTATGTTGTGGACAGCTCTAGAATGGTGTTTGCTGCATTTGTTTCCGACGTCTCTCCAAGAGCGCCGCTGCAGCAGATCCTTCAAACACAACCTCATAAGCGTAGTTAGATCTCGTATTCTTATGCTCCGTATGCTCGTATGGATGCGTTATGTCACTGGACAGTGGAATGGGGGGTAGGATAAAACAAAGTTCCAAAGGTTTTGATCAGAACTTCATGAGCACCGGCATTGTCATATTTTAGACTATAGATCGTCCTTGAAAATCATTCGATCATTCGAGCCGAGCCATTGCTGGTAAACATTGCAATTTTGGCATGGCTTTCGTTGTTGGTGAGGCTCTAGTCTATTAAAAGACATCGAGCGGAGTGAGCGTGACAGATGAGCAGAACCGAGAGGTCGGAGATGAAGCTAGCAACCTCAACTTGCTAAGCTGTGGAGGACGTGAGATTCATAGTGGAGAAATCATGAGAAATATTCACTGTGCTACTCTGGGTGAAAATTTCCATTCATAATTCTGCAATCCACTAGGTCTAGTTGAGTAAAGCGTATAATCTGCTTGGCGCTCTCCGCTCCACCCCTCGACCTTTGCTTTTGGTAGACTCGGGTGTAGAGAGCCAGAGACAAGCTTGGAATGAAGCGAAGGAAGTATGATGAGGCAGGTATGGAAAGCGTGGGAAGCTGTTGATCGTTGCATGATGACGGAGAGAGGATAGTAGATAGTAGAAAGGCAGGATTGGATTACTAGCTTTCCACCAGAAGTAAAGTACACAATGTGCCTGGAGCTACTGTAACAATTCTCAACCAACTTTCCACCGCTCTAATATACCACAGCAACATCCATCCATTGACTGAGTACATCCCCTCAACTGTTTGTCCATTGCCCAGCTCTTGCTTGTCCATCCTCTAAGTGAAACGGATCATGAATGCCACCATGAGCGCGAACAGACCAGTGGCTTCAGCGAAGGCGAAACCCAGAATGGCATACGCGAATAGCTGTCCCCTCAAGCTTGGATTGCGTGCCACACCAGTGATCAAGGCACCGAAAACCGTACCAATACCCACACCAGCTCCGGCAAGACCAATGGTAGCGAGACCGGTACCAATGTTGCTACCAGCTTCGACGAGGGCGTTGGCGAGCTCGGAGGAGTAAGGGCGGGCGGCTTGACGAGCAATCATGCTAGTCATGGCGGTGTTGCGGATGTTTTGGCGCTTCAGGGTTTGGAAGGGGGTGTTGACCGCAGCATTGTTGCGGTTGAGGTTGCGGGCAAGGCCTATCAATTGATGCGACTTAGCACTAGCCCCCGATATAGCAAGCTTTGCAAGATGTCTAGAGCTCCATTTGTAGCTTACCGGAGATGCCGCGCTGGGGATTGTTGAGCTGTGTGCGGAGCATGGGACGGGCGGCGGCTTTGGCTGAAATCGTGCCAACCATTGAGGTGATCTTGGGTGCAGATGACATCTTGAAAATGGTTGTGGGTCAATTGATGTCAATTGAGATGCAAACGGATGGAATGGGCGGTGGTGGTAGTTGTTGTGATGATGGAGCGAGGTGGAAGGAGAAGCTGCGGCAATTTTTCAAGCTTGCTTCATTTCCCGCTAGTACAGGAACAAGGCTTGGCATTCCTATGAGGCCAATGTTCAAGACACTTAGAAAACCACAACAAAGCAGAACTTTTCGATATCAACGCTACATCGCTTGACGCAAGTGTCCTTGTACGCATCTTGAATGATTCTGCATTTCGTACCACTCAATGGCAGCAGAATCAATATTCTGCGGCCTGGGAAGACTTGGTGTTTGGCTATGCCATTCACGCAACCCATCGAAGAACGACGCATTACAAAGGCATATCAGTGACAACTAGATCAAATATACGCAAGCATCATTACGGTATCATGATCATGATGAGGACTAGACCTGAGACTTCTCGATTGTCTCAATACCACGGGATGTAATCGGCAAACGAAGAGGAACCATCGAACCTCGAAAGTCAATTACATGTGCAATGCGTGAAGCCTGCGATCAAAGTCAAGTTTCGAAGTTTCGAAAGATGGTTTTCTGTAAATCTTAGTATTGCTCCCACCACTATTAGTGTCCGACAACTACTCTCGAACACGCGATGGCAATCGCATTCCCACCCTCCGCGTATTCTCTCCTCTTCCCTTCTCGTTGTTCAAGAACTCTCTACTGCTGCAGTGTTCTCGAGATCACTCCGACTCATAGTTTAGGGCAAATTACAGGAATATTCTACTTCATGCCCATTGTCACATTGTTAGTCTTGGGTACCTCCCAAGGACTGACACTGCCATCTAACAGTGGGAGTTTAATTGTAAAGATTGAGACCGGGAGGCTGATGGGCGACAACGCAAGTTGCAAGCAAGAATACTTTGTTATGAATAATAATAGCAGGTTCGATGTGAAAGCTAAAACATCTTCTGACAGCTTGCAGCACTTCAAAAGAGAAAACCTTCTGGAAAGCAATATCTTGCATTAGCTTAGCCTTCGAGGACCAAGTGCAAATATGCAGAGCAAATAAGTACGTTGGCGCCAAAAGCTTTCAACCAGCAACTACCCATCATTGCACATCTAGCCCATCTACGAAGACAACGCATAGCAGGATGCTCATACATAAAGAATTTGGAAGGTAAGAATCCCAAAATTCAAAGCAGGCCTTGGCCCAAGAATCTCCGCGTTTTGAGCAGCCCGTATCAGTGCAGCCAATGCTGATCCGGCTTTCAATCCTTTGTCATTGTCCGAACCACTTCTGCTGTCTGTTGGAGAAAGCCTTACCGGCCTCGATACGACTTATAGCAGCTAACGCCATAGCATTTGTTCGAAAAAGCTGAGCGAATGGTATTTCCTACGGCCACTAGCGGGTATTAGGCCAGGCGATAACGAGTAAGTGCATGAAGGTCTTCGGCACGCCAGCAAGACAGAATTAATAGTTGGCTTCAAAGTAATTCAGTCTTGGATGTCAGGGCCGATGAGAATGCTTGAACTGTGAAATGCGAGAAGGCGGAAAAGGGTTCCCATGGGAACAATGTACTGTCTTCGATTTGACTTCAATGTTACTCATGTCAAGATGCTTTTCAGCCCCGCAAGAAACCAAGGATCGTGGACGCTGAGAATGTATCCACTGGTGGAAGGATATGTAAAGCTGACGATCAAAAGAGTATATTACCCGAGAGATGTGCAGATGCACACCATCCCAAGGAACTTACCTTGAAAATTTTGAGTATACAGGTATACTAAGTATATAGGTATATTAAGGATCGAGCACGTTCTGAATCTGAGCCTTTAAGGCGCCTCGAGCGGAGGCAATTGGCGGCAGTAGATTGCAGCCCCAAAAGCGAGTGTTGCGGTCAACGAGTGCCAAGGGCCGTTCCAAGCTCGTCTGATGGTCAGACTCTTTGACACTGTGTTCCGCTAAATGGCGGACTTCGCATATTTGGCTTTTAAAATACTGTCCACCAATCAATGGATCACCTTAATCACATTGCCAGAAGGAGACGACCAGTTCCACGTCGAGCAGTATATGGTCGAAACAAGCAAAACCAGTGACAGCGGTCGCTCACTCGATCAGGCTGCCATTCATGTCGATCCTCTCCCGGTCGACGCATCAGGGCAGCTGCCACCTCATGTTGTGGTGGCACCAGTCTACGCTTGCAGCAGCGTCATAGGCATCCCTGGGCTCGTTCCAGGCGCTTATGTGGACGTTGAGATTATTGATGGACCATCTCTAGTCCTTGAACAAGCTCGACATGGCGTGACTGATAGCTTCGACCTTGGTAGAAGTGATCCTCTTCTTGAAGTTGCTATGTTAAATGGCTGGCAAAGTATTGTAAGTGGCATCTCCATAGATGTCTGAATTTGAATAGAAGCCCATATCGCGACACGAAGAAGGGCTTCTAAACTCTCAAAGTCCAGTCTGGCCCAATACAAGATCCTCGATCTAATTCAATCTTGCAGAATGCATTTTACAACATCGAATCAACAACCTGCTTCAATGACGTAGATTGTTCGAACTCAATAGCTGGATCTGAACTTCACGTGGTGGGACCAGATAATGATCAAAGCTTCCAGTCATCATTGACACGGAGCATTACGACCTCGAAGGATGGTTCCCTCAATTCCCCGGATCTGGGTTCCCAAGGTACGTAATAGCGGATCAAAGTCTTCCTTGCTGCGGCCTATCTTGTGGGACAGCTCAGTCCGCTTCCCTATCCCAACATCGACTTTGCCGACTAGGAAACTCGATACACCGATTTGCGAAGACCTGGACAGGATCAATCTCGAAAATTTGGCTCCGGGTACCGAGCTGCCAAGAACGCGGCAGGTCGGGGCCGACGGTGGCAGTCCTTCAAACAGTGGGGATCCGTCCCAGAGAAGAGTCGGTCCCATCGCTGCAACTGCTACATCTTGCAAGATTGGCGCTGATGGGAGCCCCGATGATCCAAAGGGCAAGGTGTCCTTTCAAGAATCACAGAGCGGAACATCTGGGCGCTCGCTGAAGGACGATCCAAGCGAACCTCTTTTCGTGGTGGCTACCACTTTTGTTGACCCAGCGGACCTCCACGTGCGGGTATTGGGCCCAAAACCAGCTTTTAGCTGCCCAGGATTCGTCGTGGCGAGCAATCTCATCGTTGGCTCTAAGCTGCAAGATTTCCATGCTGATGGGCCGGCTCTGTTACCACACAGGGTGCCGGTAATTGAATCATCGATGGTGCTTACCTATTAGAGCGGCTGCAGTTGCTTCCGGGAGGCGTTGATATGTACCTGAAGCGGAGACGCTGCAAGGCGGAAAAAAGCATATCCAGAGGATACACCTCCTAATCCTATCTTCAATTGAACATTAGCTTCGACCCCCATACGGAGTCACACCTTTTGGTGCCTAGTCTCTTTCGTTTAATTGTCTTCCACACCACACCTCTTCGCAATTCCAAATCGAAATTCAGACGCTAGGCTGACTGTCAAAATGAGTGGCAGTCATTGAATACCAGCACACGCAAAATTCGGTCGACGTAAGCACCAAACAGGGCCTTCTGACCTACCCTAGAGTCCCACAGTACCTGATCACGACTAGGGTTGAGCCTTTAATGTTTGGGATCTTCGCTCTCGTGTAACATCCTTTTTGTAATACTCAGGCTCTATGACCCGGGCAACTGCCACCTATTTTGATAGCTTATCTGACGCATGAACCGCTTTAGGATAGACGAAGAGTGTACAAAACTCAATGCAGCTTCGAGCGAGATTTCGATAGCGGACACAACAAGATTCTCAAGATAGACGAAGCTGTAGCACGCTCATCACGCGCGTGGCAACCCACCATAATTTCCACGATCCCAGACATTCTAGTCTATCTTATCTACAGAGTGATCATGCTGTCATACGTAATTTCTCGTCGACAGGCCTCCAAGGGCCAGGTGCTAGCACCATCTTGAAAGGCATGGAATGAGACTCGTGACTGTAGAGGCCGCGACAAGACAATCATGGAGATTGCTGCTAATCACCATTTTGAACTGCCAAATTGCCTGACAGTTCTTCTAGCCATATCATGCTGCCATTTCCTACCTCTCATCGACACCATCAGAATGGTCAGAAGCTCAAAGCCTACACACTAACGGCTCATATACGAGACAGCGGCAGCTTGTCGTGGGATTTTTGGATAACAGACCACGTGTTCGGCAGGCTTTACAATGCCATTCTCGAATAGCTATGTCATGACGACAGTCGACTCCAGCCACAAGCTATGTTTGGAGGACCCAATATGTAGTGCCAATTCCGCGTGAATCGCATGTCGGATAGATTTGGGGGATATTTCCTTTCTGGTACATATGATAGTTCTACTCGTAAAGGTACATAAGGCCAAGCGAAAAATCATTGTTCTAGGCCCAAAATTCGCCTGATTCTGCTGCTTCTGCCACACGCAATTTCCCCACGATAAAGCGAGGGAACGGCTCCACAAAATCGCTACCAAGCCCGGAAGTGTGAAGCCTTACCGAGTACCGAGAAAAGGTAGTTTGAGTACCTCAACCAGATAAGACCTTCCCCGCCATATTAAGCACATCTTTCAGACCATCAGCCAGCCTCTCTTGTTAAGAGCCTGAAAGGTGCGTCTATTAAGCAAGGTACAAATTATGCGGAACGGCATATACGAACGAGCCACGCGCAACTTGATCCTAATCAGCTGCTTCACCTTATTGCCCAATTCGTCCCATTCCACACAGCCTCAATTCCCAACAGAGCGCTTCATGTCCGAAACACACCACCTTGAACCCCACGCTACTGCTGTTATCGCAAAAAAAGCACCAGAACCAACACACCGGTGCCGCGGTTGTCCTCAACCCCTCCGCGACGATTGGTGTGGGGAAGTCGGGCGCACTTCTTTCTAAGCGTGCATGATGCACCTCTGATCCCCCAGACTCCACAGTACTCAGACGTAGCGTATCGTCGATTTTCCTCACCCTTCTGCTCAGCCTCAGTGCTTCCCTGCTTCCATATGGTCATGCATATGCAAGACGAAATTAGAGATAGGTAGATTTTGTCAAAGAATCAGGTGTCTCGTGTCCAACTGACAGACAGCAGATAATGAACAACTTTTAGGAGTCTGATCTTATGCCATAGCCCCCACGAATGATGCGATAATTATCGTGGGGAGGTGAGAGGAGTAGCTCGTGTAGAGGACCCTTTTCTCCACAACCCTCAGCTCCCCCCGTGCCCCATTCCTCCGCTACGGCGAACCATGGATCTTAATCCCGTGTGCATCAGATGCCTGTAGATACATAAGCGTAGTCGTCGGAGAATGCCTATCTTCCGCCTAGAGACCTCCACCGCCCCCCAAAGTTCAGCAACATGCTTTAGTTCAGGTACCACGTTTTTCCAAGGCTGAACTTTAGAGGTCGTGTCCGATAAGCCCCACAAAATCCAACCCCAAGTTCCAATAAGTGTCAGACACGCCCCCATGGTTCGGGCCAGCGCATACGGTCTTGATTTACCTTACCTTGCTTACTTCTTTGCTTACGAGTAGACGCCCTAGGCATCAGCGTTTATGCAGATTTTGTCTACCTTCGAGGTCTTTCTATGATTGTTCTTGCATCCGGCAGTATTCATCACGCACTTTCAACCAGCTGACCGAGAGCCCGCCAAAGCACCGATCTTTGGACGAGCACGAACAGCCACAGCGGAACCGCTTCCAGGTGCAATATACATGGTGACTTGTCCCCTCAGCATCAGAAAACGCCTCCGGTCCTCGCACGACCGGTTTCACACATAACAGCCTGCTTCCTGGAACGGCTCTCTGAAGGGTTGCCAACGCAGATAAGAAACAACACAAATCAAGTGGCCAGAATCCAGTTTGCCACAAGGAAAAGTCACAGCGGATCTCGACATTAGGGGAACGATAGCGATTAATACGTTTGAGCTTCAGCCTCCAACGTGTTCAAAGTGTTGGAACTATACAGCACAATCAGCCCCCGAGAGTGCCAGCCGAACATTTTGCCTGTGCTAAGGTCTAAGGTTCTAAGTTGCTTTGGTGTCCGGCAAATCCTCTCTGAATCAATTCGACTGGGAAGCCTTCTCGTACCAACCAAACCAAGCAAGAGCCTCTAACGTGCTTGCGACACAACCTGAGACACGTTCCTATCAAAAAAACCCAACATTCCCCACAAAAGACCAAAAAGACAGAAAAGATACGGGAGTACTCGGTGCCTTGCACTAGATCGCACTCTCTGACCTCAGCATCCTCTCTTCCTCTCATCCTCTCATCCATTCATTCATCACCTCATCCACTCACTATCCAGCTTCGTCATCACTTTGCAAATAAAACAAGATCACACCGATTCCCGCCGTCGCGTCTCACCCAAGTTCCAACTCTATTCAGCTTTTCGCATATCAGCGGTCGACCCCCACGCAGATCATCGGATGCAGCGTGCAAGCTCAGCATTGGATCTTTCCAATCTGCTGAATCCTCAACCTCCGCAATACGATAACAGATTGCATTACAATCAAGGAGGAGGACATACACACGAAGCTGGCGGAGGCATGACCGCCATGGCTTTGCCCCCCTTGGTGGGCGGATTGCCCGAGGACAAGGCGCAAGATCTGCCTCGACCATACAAATGCCCCCTCTGCGATAAGGCTTTTCACCGCCTCGAGCACCAGACAAGACACATCAGAACACATACAGGAGAGAAACCACACGTTTGCAACTTCCCTGGCTGCACAAAACGATTCAGCCGATCCGACGAGTTGACGAGACATTCGAGAATACACAACAATCCAAACTCGAGAAGAAGTAACAAAACGCACAATACTGCTGCCCTGGCAAGCTATGCGCAGGATCAAGCCATGTCTGCTTCAATGATGCCTCCTCCTCAAAACATCGTCTCCCACTCAGCACCCACATCGAAAGCCACCTCGCCCAACGTGTCTCCACCCAACTCTTACTCGCCCTACACTACGAACATACCCTCTACACTGAACCCGCATGCGCGAAGTAATGGCAATAGTCCGAATGCGGTACCCCAACACAACCCACTCGACATCAACCTCTTAGCCACAGCCGCTTCTCAAGTGGAGCGAGAAGACCAGCAACCATCGCAATCAGGCGTCGCTCGTCACCACCACCATCATCACCATCATCACCACCCATACTTCATTCATTCGAGTGCCAGCGCCAACCGTCTCCCCTCACTCTCACAATACGCCTACTCCCAATCAATGTCAAGGTCGCACTCGCACGAAGACGACGATAATTCGTCTCACCGCCAATTCAAGCGTTCAAACGTAACTTCTCCAAACTCAACAGCCCCGTCCTCTCCCACGTTCTCCCACGATTCCTTATCGCCAACCCCAGATCACACACCGCTCGCCACACCCGCCCACTCACCTCGCCTAAGGCCGTACGGTGAGTTTGGCCTCCATCTTCCAGGCATACGGCACCTATCCCTCACACACGCACCCGCCCTTGCACCGATGGAGCCACAAGCAGAGGGTATATCGCCGTACGGTAGTCTGACAAGCCAAAACGCGTACAACAATGGCCCGAGGATTAGCGAGATCATGAGCCGGCCTGATGGTACGCACAGGAAACTGCCGGTGCCGCAGCTACCAAAGGTCGCGGTGCACGACATGTTGAATCCGAGTAGTGGCTTCGGCAGTGGGAACTCGAGTACGGCGGGCAGTCAAGCTGGGAATGATTTGGCTTTTTGGGACTGAGAGATAGGGCGACTGCAACTTTTCTTTTCTTCGACGCTATTCTGCACTTTACCACACCAATAGATTTACCGCTACAAGAGCCACGAGCGAGGAGCGAGGAGCGAGGACAGTTTGGGCGTCTCTTCATACACGGGTTGCACGGTTGGGCTTGGACTTTGGGCGGAATCGGGATGGATACTCCCTGTAGACTACTCTGCTTTATTCCAGCACGTTGATATTCACCGCTCATTCTATACCACCCCAGCGACACCCATAGACTTCATCATTATCTCCAGCATGCCAATGCGTTAGAACCTTTATCTACTCCATCGATCAATATCACCATCCCTTAATTCCATACTCCATTTTAAACCTCCATTCCACTCCCCCAC
>JAABUS010000893.1_pt1 | contig 70890 bp, 57 predicted proteins | sample 5560161 | NCBI WGS metagenome assembly JAABUS01 (sample SAMN10711885, study PRJNA513376) | rock metagenome | isolation source: Antarctica rocks | place: Antarctica: Victoria Land, Trio Nunatak nord | collected 2016-01-04
CAGTGCGTATTCCCCGTCCCCCCCTCCCCCCCCACCAAACACAAAACATCCCCCTCCCCAAAAACTCTTTCACCAGATATCAAAACACCGCCAACCTAACTCCCCACCACAGTCCTCGCATGCAACATCGTAAACGTCCTCTGGATCCTCTTCTCCATCCTCATCGTCTCCTTCCGCTGCATCCCCTTCTCCAAAAACTGGGCCATCGAGGAACCCGGCACCTGCCTCGCCCAAGTCCCCATCGTCTCCGGCATCGCCGCCTGGGGCCTCGCCATCGAACTCACAATCTGGTGCCTCCCCATCCCCGCAACCTGGGCCCTGCAAATGCCCCGCTCGAACAAAATCGCCGTAACGCTGATCTTCGGGCTGGGCATTTTCGACATCGGCGTCGGTATCGGACGACTCGCTACCGTGCTGCAAGTGCAAGAGGCAGATTTCACGTGGACGGAAGTGCCGGCGTTGGAGTGGTTGGCGATTGAGCCTAGTATTGCGATCATCGTCGCCTGTCTCTGTGTTTGTAAACCGTTGCTCGATAAATTGCTGCCGAAGGGGTGGCATAAGACTTTTGGGAGTAAGACGTTTGGGAGTAGTGGACCATTCAATAGTGGGAGTGGGAGGCGGTTGGGGGACGATCAGGTGGAGTTAGTGAGTGGGAAGAATGGAACGGGGGGTGGGACGAGTCAGAGTACGGTGGGGAGGGGGGCAGTGGAGACTCTGACGGAGAGGGAGGGCATGGAGGATGGGAATGTTTATGTGAGGAGGGATGTTATTGTTAGCGCGCATGATAAGGTGTAAAAGGGGTGAATGGGGTGGGGCGTTTGGGAATGGGTGGCGAGCGTATTGTGATGAGAGGTGTGGTGCATATGGTGGCGTTTCGTTGAGCGAGATTTCTGTGGGAATATGGTATATATGTATTACGACTGCAACGATACTTACCTTCCCAAAGAACCATTGCTCACTCCTCTATTCGACTCCACGTACCATGTTCGGCAAGCCCCCTTTTTATTTGGAAATAATCCTAAGAGTAAATGCTGAGAGTTATCACGTTATATTGCGCAACTTTCCGTCCTTCGCATGTGAAGGCATCTTGTGCGGGACACGATTGTATTCCATCAAGCTTGTAGAACTACTACTATTTCGCTTCGTGGGGGGCATTGTTCATCATCACTCTTATCGTCAATACGTAATACAATGACGGCAAACCTCCACACCCCAAAACCCTCCCCAAAAAACCCCATCACGCATCGCCCGCAATCATCTCCGCCGCACACTCCGCAACCGCATACATCGGCGCCTGCAAATGCGCCGTAACACTCAACGGCATAACACTCGTATCCACGACCCTCAACCCCTGCACCCCAAGCACCCGACAGCTACCATCAACCACTTTACCCATACTCGCCGTGCCCCCCGCATGAAACCAACTCCAACTCATAGCCCTAACCCTAGCATCCAGCTCCTCGTCCGAGCTCGCAGAAGTAAGCCGCGGCATACCCGATGGGGGGGTCTCACTTTCGATGTAGTCTTTGAGCGCTGACGATTCCATCGCGCGGAATGTAGTGCGCATGCCAGCGCGAATGACAGCGCGGTCGTGCTCCGTGGCGAAGTATTGCGGGTCGATGATGGGGTTATCGGTCGCTTTATCTGATGCGAGAGTGACGGTGCCGCGGGAGGTGGGGGAGAGGCAGAGCACGCCCGTGGTGATATGTGTGCCGTCCATGGGCGCCATTTCGACAGGCGCGGCGGCCGTGATGGCGTACATGACTGTCACTTCGTAGTCTGTGCGCGGGCTGGGGGCGAATGTGGTGCCATCTGCGCTGGCGGCGCGTTCGAGGTCAGAATCTGGGGCTGCGGCGCTGGCAATCCAGTCCATCGGGTTGCCGTTGGCGTAGGAGGGGTTGTTGAAGGCGGGGGAGCCGAAGGAGTAGCCGTTTTGGGGGGACTTGAGTTTCCAGACTATGTTTAGGGAGCCGTGGTCGTGGAGGTGCTGGCCGACAGGTAGGTCGGCGATTTGGGTGATGTTGTGTTTGGAGAGCTCGGATTTGGGGCCGATGCCGGAGAGCATGAGGAGTTGGGGAGTGCGGAGGGCGCCGCAGCTGATGATGATTTCTTTGGAGGCGGTTAGATGCTGACCGTCGGTGAGCTCTACGCCGGTGGCTTTGTTGCCTTCGAAAAGGACGCGTTGGACAACTGTGTCTGTAATAATATGAACGCCATCGAGCTTGTAGCAAATAGCGGCGTGCTGGCGGGAAGCCTCGTGCCAGTTCTCGACTAATTGGGCAACGCCGTTGGGGTCACCGCTATTCATATCTGGGTTGAATTTGAGACCGGTGGATAGGAGAGCTTCGTTCATGGGCTCCCGGAGGGCATAGGGTCGACCACCCGAGGAAGTGTGTATGGGGCCTGAGAAGCCATGCTGAGCGCCATCGTCCTTCTCGTTATGCCAATGCTCTGATCTTTTGAAATATGGGAGTAGACCTTTGTAAGACCAACGAGAGTCTCCAATCTCTTTACTCCAATTGTCGAAGTCGGCGGCGTGGCCGCGTGTCCAGGCACCATAATTGACAGCACTGCTTCCGGAGACTGGAGCGCATTGTTAGCTTCTTGATGGTGAGATTAGGCTTCTTGAGGCATGCTTGAACGACTAACGTAGACGACCGCCCCAGTTGGGAATCTTGCGACCTTCGATCTGGGGCTGTGGGGTAGACTCGTAGCTGTATTGGAGAGGTGTGCCGTGCAATGTAGGATACAGGACAGGGGACAAGACAGCAGGGTTATGAGACTCGTCAGGGCCAGCTTCGAGGAGGGCAATTGAGAGGGAGGGATGTGCCTCATGTAGGCGTGCTGCAACAACGCAACCAGAAAGACCACCGCCGACGATAATGTAGTCGAAGTGCTTTTCCGAGGCCATGACGATGGACGCAACTGCCTTATTGTATGCAACGGTATAAAGAGAAGATGACTGCCCTACGTAAAGATGTTTATATGGACACAGAATCGTGCGGTGAGCGGCGCAACATAGTCTTGGTCAACATTTTCGGGAACGTGGTGTGCATGTGAAGTCGTCTATTCTAAGCAGCTTCCTTCAGCTACAGTCTTCGCCTCAAACAAGCAGGGATTGTGGAGACCCAGTGATGGATCAACAGAGGACCATGCATTCACATCTTATGCAGTACAACTACAATAATACTGAATGGTAGTCTTCGACAATGAAAGTACAGAGTAGAGGGTCAGAAGCTTGACTTCGTCCTTTCCTAACCGCATGAATCATCGCATAATCAAAGCAACGATGATTGGCTTCTCGGACATCGACAGAAGTCCTAGCTCCCCCTCCTTACTTGGCGCTGGCGTGATGTTTGCCTTAAGAGACTCGGGGCAAGCTAAAAAACGGCCCGACGGAAACGATTCTGAAGATCGTCCCATATACCCAGCCACTAGTACTCGATACCCTTGTTTTTCGCATTCACCAATAGAAGGGTTAGGGTTAGCGGAAAGGGCCAACGCCAGCACTTGAGTGGTGCGTATAAAATCCATCGCTGACACTCCCATTTTCTGCAATTACACTTTCAGCGTGGTTAGGAATCGTATAGTAATCTTAATGATAGGATCCTGCGAGGAAAAAAAGTTCAGTCATGACATGCTCGCTAAATTGTGGCTTTCAGTAGTCCAGTACTTTGTTGACCGCTTTATGCCATTGATTTTTGACACGTAGACCGATCTCTCGAAATGCCGTCAATGCCATTCATTGATCTTCAAACTCTTGCATGTGAGATTCTTTGTGATATTTACACAGCCGAGCCATCCATTTCTAGGGCCAGACAACCTTTCACAGCCAGCAGAATTATCTATGCTCGCATGCGATGGAGCAGTCCAGCAATGGGGGCTGGATGAGCGCCAGGAACTTGTGAAGTCACTCCGCAGCCAGCAAGTCCACATTCCCGATCTCCATAGTCTCTTCGAATCATGGCCAGAGGCGACGAGCCCCCACATTGCCGCCTTGCACCCAAAGGTCGACCGGACTCTGAACAAGTACGAGCACTTGGGCGCTTCACACGAGCGCCAGCACCCTCTCTAACTCTTCCAGCCTCTTCCCACCTGGGAAACGACGCTCCAAGCTAAAAGCCGCCGATCCTGCCCTCTTCGGAGCAATGTGGTGGCCTTATGCCTCGCTTGAGCGGCTTTGCGTCGCAACCGATCTTTCCATTTGGGTGAGTCTCAGGCGCCGTGGGTCTGATTTGACAATCATCTAACCCTTGACCGCGAAGCTCTTCGCGTGGGACGACGGTATGTTGCCCAATCACATCGTCTGGGTCTGTTTGCCGTTCGTTCTCTCTGAGACAGCGCACAGAAACCGATTCGCTTGAGTTCTCCGAGCTTGCAACGAACTTCGAAGAGGCACAAGCCTTTCGCGCGACTACTCTGAACCGCATCCGCATGTATCTAGCGCTCGACTGCAAGGCTCTTGATCCAGACAGAGATACCGCCCAAATGCCATCTCGCAGTTCGATCCTTGAACAATTTGCCCCTGTGGGCCGTGCATTGGTCAAGCACTGCGCGCTTGGTAAGTTTCTGTTTCATGTTTTGGACGGCGGCTCGTTCGTTAACGCCCTGTCAACAGAGCAGCGCAGAGCTCTAATGCAGCAGATCGAGCTCTTTGTCGCTATGTCTGAGCTAGAGCAGCGTGTGCAGCTGAGTGGACATCTGCCGTCCGTAGAGTCGTATCGGCGCCGTCGTATGGGCACTAGCGCTGTAGCCGTTTGTCTGGCTATTCATGAGTATATTTCGTCTCTGCCTTCGCGAGTCGTGTTCAATTCGACCAACACGAAATCCATAGGTACACCCTGAATATGCGCTTGCCACAGCACATTGTCGATAGTCCCACGATGCAATCGCTCTGGGACGAGACGAATGTTTTAATCAGCGTGTAAGTGTTGGCTGGATCTTGATCGACCACCTCATACTTATCCTTTGGCTGACAGCCATGACTAGCGTCAACGACATCCTCTCCGTAAAGAAGGAAGTTGTAAGACGAATTGGCCCTGCGTGCTTCGGCATAAGGTGGTATTGACTCAGATAGGCGCAGAGCCAAGTGGACAGTTTGATCCCTCTACTCTATATCGCGCACGACCGCAACGCGCAGGCTGCCGTGGATGATGCAGCTAGTATTCTGAGAGACTCGGTCGCGCGCTTCGACCTTGCCGCAGATGCTCTGCTCGAAGACAATGCTGGCGACAAGTTCGTAAAGGCTGACTTAGCCAAATTTATTGACAGCTGCCGCTATGCCTGCACCGCGAATCTGAATTGGAGGTGAGTAGTGACCGCAGCATTAGTTCTTGACCGCTGTACGGGTCTAAGTGTACGTTGTCGTCTGACGATTTCGCGCTTTAGTCTCTGCTCACGACGTTATCAGCTCAATGTCGAGAGCCTACACGGTGGTATCACGCTTTCGATCTGAGATTGGATATAGACCTGAGCCTTGGATATTGCGGGAGTTGAGAGATTGTTTCTAGGGCGCTGGTCATTGGCGCTGGAGACGCTAGATGGGGACATGTCCCCATCATTGTCAGGCTTGCATCGACACATCGCTATCAGTAGCCCAGCTTGCTCTTCAGAAGAAGCAGCCCTGAGAGAGCTCCGACTTAAGGCGAACTCAGCAGGTAATAAAGTAATTCGTCCAGGTGAACTGCTCCTATGCTCAACAACCCCAGCGGGCTTAGTAATACTAGAAAGGTTTGGTAGCATACCTAGCTTGCCAAGCTCTTATGTGTGTTTGTAGCCAAATATATAGATTGAGAAGAGTCACTGACCGACCTCCAACCACTTACATGATTACGACCCGTTGGAGCTACGTGTGATCGAAGGCTTGCTAATCCGACGACACAAGGTGTGACCCTGGGGAGGACTTCTCAGAACGAGGCGTAGGGCAAGGGCATGGGCCACATATTGGAGTCCAAGGTTGGAAGGTGATCGGCTGATCCATCCATTCGATTAATCTCCGAAACACACTCCATATTTATGCGTGAAGGAAGATGGGATCTGTGACTGGAATTCCTCAGGTGGCTCCCAAGATTGTTGTCCTTGTCTCCGGGTGCTAGCCTTTACTGCCAGCTGTAATAATATGATAGTAAAGGCGTTAATTCTTCAAGTGCGTTAACATACAAGCCTTCGTGTACACTTGTGTGTTCGAGAAGGACTTCAGTGAAAAAAAGCCTTGGACATTCCGAAGAACATCCGTGGGACTGAAATTGAGATCACACAGCCAAATCGACTCAGGACATCTTGAAAATTCAAGAATAGAGCTCTTGAGGAAATTTTTGGAGTTTTAAGAGCTGGTAATGGCACTAAAATGACTGTACTCTACCGCCTGTGCCGCGGACGCTTTTCTTGGCGAACGGAATGATACCCGTCTGGAGTACGTGATGGCGGAATAGCGAACCCTCTGTCATCAAGCAACGATTCACCATGGCCGACGAGCTCCTACAGCAAGCTCAAGAGCTCTTCGAGGGCCAAATAGTAAGTCTGCCTCCACGTTTAAGCATTGCCCACGACTCACCACATGCATAGGACTTCGAGGGCCAGAAACAGACGGAGCTCATATCCACAATCTTGCTAGCCATCTCTGGCGTACGATCTTACTCCTGCCCGCATGTGATACGGGATCAGAACGCTAACGAGAAAGTTCTCCAGCTTTTGGCATTCATAGCCGGCTTCGCTTTGCAGAATATCTATGTTACGCTTTGGGTGGGCCTCGTAGGAGCAGCATTGACATTCCTTGTGGTCGTACCGCCGTATCCTTTCTACAACAAGTCACCTGAGAGATGGCTACCGAAAGGAATTGGGATGTCGGGGTCGGGAATAGAAATTGATGGGAAAAAGATAAATTAGCGGCATGATGGGACGGCGAAAGGCCACATTGCAAGCTACCAACGCGTTGGGGATTCGGAACGAGGGTGATATAAGCTTTGACTTTGTTCATACTTCTCATGCATGATATCTTCATGGGAATCGTGGTCTATCGTGATTGCGCCTATGCCAGGGAGGCTGCCATGCCCGCTGCTTTGCAGACATCTTTCCTCCTTCACAGATGGCCGAAAGTCAATGCATGCTGGGAAATCTCGGACGTTTGAGCATTAAAAGCAGTATCTATATCGCGCCTCTTTGAACCACTCATCGACCGTATTTCTGGAACTCCCAGTCCCGGTTATCTAGTGGGCAGACTTGTCGTGTCTTAAGCCAGCGTGAGATGCAGTGGAAGTGAAATGCATGCTGTAGAACCCAGAAAGTTAGCTTAGCAGATGAATACTTTAGGCAGAAACTTACATTGCATATACCCCAAGCTACTGTGCACTCTTCACTCGTGGCTGACGCCTGGTTGGCTTGACACTCGATGCCTAGATCATGCTGTTAGTGATACCTCCAGGATGGCATATCTGAATGGGACTCACAGAGATCCATGATGTGATTCCTGCATATGGCGCAGTTGTCTACAACAATATCCCACGCCCAGAGCGCCACAGCGTTCCACTTCTTCACTTCAAACCGCTTCTTGCCTTCCGTGCCAGCTTCCGTTCCCTTTCCTGATTTGGCGCCAGGAGCCTTCGTCTTAGCTGGAGCTGAGGGGCCAGCGTCAGGCATGTCCACGTCCGCCATCGTAGTTGTGTTTTGTAGAGGTTTGGACAGGATGGAGGTGAAAGGTGGGGTGTGGTCTGGTTTGTTAGAGATGGTTGTTGAGAAAGAGAACAAGTCTGATTATTTGGAGCTGATCAACAAATTGTGTCGAATAAGAGGTTCGAAATCCCAAGGTCCTTTAGTAAAGCACAAGGCTCCAACGGCAGGGCTGCTAAAATTAGAGCTTTCTGTGTTGTGCTACCTGACGGACTTGGTTTATCTGAGTCTTGGGCCTAGAGCGTAATACAAACACGATTCCTACTCCTTGGCGGTACGAGCTGTATGGGGCAAATACACAAACAAAGTGAGAAGCGGTCCGAAGTGACTCCAGGGTGGGGCAAGCGTCCGCCAAGGCTGCCAATCGCAAGCGCCACCATTGACCTGATTCACCAGCCTTTCAACTCTCTCCATTCACCACGCTCACCATCAATACCATGACCACTACACACAAAAGCCCCACCCTCTATCTCTCCCCCTACCATGCACATCAAACTCCGACACCACACATCAGACCTCCAGACTCTCTGACACCCAGACATTCTTGATCTCATCAAGTCCGGCAAGCACGAGCTTCAATACAAAGCTTCGCAGAACCCTTAAATGATTCCAGGACCTTTGAAAGCCGACTAATCATAGAGGCGACTCTCAGTCTTCCACAATTCTTCTCACCTACCCCGACTCTTTTGCTTCTTCTTGCTCCTCTTTGTTCAGTCGTTCTAGTTATACAAACAAGGCTGCATATTTCTAAGCCAACACCAGAATGCCTTCACAGGCCGAATCCGCTCACAGACCCACTCGACGTTCTCGACGTTCTCCGAGGAATTCTGCTGCATCTACACCGTCTCAAATACCTTTGACTCAAGACATGGAGCTCTCGACAGACACAAGTTCTGACAGGCACTCAGACAGACCAACAAGAATACTCCGTCGCGTCGGGCAAGATGTTGCCTCAGAGGATCCAGCGCCTCTGAACTTACACCCTCTACCTCCCCATACCCCGCCACGACCTCGGTCTATGTATGAAGGGTCCGTCAGCAAGCAGCCAAATGGCAAAAATTCCGCTCCAGAGATCCCGCAATCCAAGAAGAGGTCTCCCAAGAATCAAGTCCAGAAGCAGTCTGGAGCAGCCTCACCAATGCCAGTATTCAACGGCACTCACCCCTCCACTCCTCGAGCTCAGTCCCTCACTCCTAGTCGGATGAATGAGACATCAGCGAGGGCATATGCCGGACCCACATTTCATGCCTCCCCAGCAGCATCGTCTTTACCTATCCCCAAGTTCTTTTCGAAGTCCGTGCCCAACGTGGACAAGACTACTAGTCTGAAGAGATTGATGCAACAAGAAGCGTCAGAAACGACGTCGAAGAGCGAGGGCTCTCCACCCCAAGAGAACAGACAACCTGCTCATGATCATAGAGCTCGCGAAGAATCGCCACTTGACATCTTTTTTCGGGCTGATAGGGAAGCAAAGGCTCCGAGTGGCAGCCCAGCTAAAGATTTGGGGGTCAATAACAGTCAAGAGCAGCTCGGCGCTCTGCTGTCTAATTCGCAGACTCCTCCTCGGCACCATTCGCGCCAACCGACTGACGGCGCCGCCAACGGGATGTTCGCATTTGAAATGGATGGCGCGGCAGCGGAAAATCCGCCGGGTGCAGCACACCCAGCGAAGTCTTCGCCTAATTCGACTTCTGGACAACCCTATCCTTACCCTAGCACGTCGGAAGCTGAGCGCAAAGAAGAGCAACGCAAGGCCCAAACTGCAGCGTTGAAACAATTGATTTACTCTCCCCGACCCCAACTTTCGCACAATGCGTCTAATGGTCAACGACCACCTTCCTCAAACCTTCGCCAAGAAGTAATGATGCCAAACTCGCCTGAACGAGTCAACGTGCCGGACTATCCATCAACTCCCACTCCTACACGTGTACAAAGACCATATACTCGGGCAGATGCCCGTGCACAGAGCCATCAAAATGGCAAGACTTCTCCCTACACCCCTTTTACTTCTTCGAATCCGCTATCTCAAGGATCTCATCCTACCCCTACTCGGAACAGTTCGAACGCAAAATCAATGGAAGATGATTTACGACGTATCTTGAAGCTTGATGTTCTCGGCGAGCGCGCTACTCCAGTTCGATCTTAGCATATTCAGCATGGGTCTACTTTACTGGCGCACTTTTTTTGGCGTCTGGGAATCCTGGCGTTCTCTTTTTTCTTTTAGGTGTTTGGTGGAGGCTTACCGGCCCCGGAGGCGTTGTTTTTCTGTTGGCTCCTATGACACATCGTCCTTTGTATCCATCTTCGTCATACCTGGGTGCATTTTCGAGGTCCGACCATGCTGGGTCTCCTTGATGGATTCGAGATTTGCTGCAACACCGCTGGAGTTCCCGGCGCGCCCTCAGCTATCGGTCGGTTATGTCCCATGTGCGATGACATTCAAACACGGGAAATGATCTGCTTCCTACGAGGAACATCCAGGATTGATGGCGAAAGGCGCTTTCATGTTTTATTCAAAGACGAAGAAGCGCAGAGACACTGTTCCGAAGGGCTTCTTATTCACTAATTATAACAATACTACTGGCTATATGCCTCCCGCAAGGGAACCCCACGGCAATCCTGCAACACACACTTTCCTTTGTTCGAGTATACTGCCCAAAATTGAACACCAAATTGAAAATCGACTTGGTCAAAGGCGCGTCACCACAGCACATCTGCAACCCGACATTTCCTTTGTATGCACACAATTCTTATACTCAGGCGGCGAGAAACGGGTGAAGAGGGTTTGGCAACGGCGGTAGACTTATGGGCAACAAATGCGGCCAGATGAGGCCGTCGGATGGTAGAAAAAGGGGGTCTGGGGCTCACGATCATTGTAGCTAGACTCTCACGAAAAGGCAGCCTGATCAACACAAGCTACAAAGCCCACATCATAGCATAACTCATTGCATAATGGTCTTATGACCGACGTTGAAAGTGTTAAGCTAAAGGCTGTCATCTAGGCCTGGGAAGAGCCATGTAGCACAAGCTTTGTAAGGTAAAGTACCTTACTTAAAGTATATTCTGCTGCTTAGGGGTTAGCTCCGGCTTTAGCGCCACAGTGAAAGCAAATTCGTCGGTAGAAAAAGAATCATATTAACACATGATCCGCCCACTTTTCTTCCCAGAAAACCTCGATACAAACCTACAATTTCAACAGCATATCACCTTACAACAATCTGCATTCCTACAAACCAAATCCCCTTCAACCAAACACAAAGCTAGCAGCACCGCCAGCTCTCTTCTCTTGAACAGCGCTCGTCTGGTTAACGCCGTGAAATTCTATACTCCTACTACTACGAGAACGAAAGGCTTCTCCAGTCTTTCGTACTCCCTTTTGCGAACAGTCAACCAGTCTGGCTACCTATAACTCTACCACCAAGTTGGCGGGGACTCGCTTCGTCAAGTTGTCCTTCATTCGTCCTCTCCTAGGACCAAAATTCCGGGTCTTCGGTGGAGGCGACCACAAGCCTCCATAACTGGACTTTGGAGTACCAGATATTACCACTCTAAAAAAGAAGAAGGAGAAGGAAAACAAATTATCAAACAGTCCGATACTAGCCATACTCAAGCTGGCGAAAGAGGGAGAATCAATTGAGGGCGTTGTCCTCTGCGCCCACGGCCGCCTTTGCACACCAAAGGCTTGACTGGCAGGACAGACTCCCTCAACCCCGAGAGAACTTTCCCTAGCAACCGTACTTTCATCGCGGCCAAGCACTTCAACAAAGTTTCTATACAATGGACTCTCCAAGGTCAGAGAAGTCCCAGACTAGGTTCAGCACGCCCGTGTCTGATCTAGACGACCATCGCCACCAAACCTCTACAAGACCCCGTGGAGACACCATTGGCAGCCCCCAGAGCGCTCAAAGCCCAATGGAAGGCCAACATGTCTTCCATAGTGCTGGCAGCGGAGGCCGACCAGATTTCCTACAAGTCAATGACCAGCTCCGCCAAGCAGGAACGCTATCAAGAGACTTTGAACAAGCCGTCATTGATGATGACAGGAGCGGTCACGGTGAGCACATCGTTGAGCGAAGGGGATCACACACCCCAGGTGCCAGACGTAGTACTGCTCGGAAAAGCCAGAATCCCATCCCCGCCAACCGGTCTCGAAAATCTTCCCGCTCTTCGAGATCGACTTCACCAGCCAACTCGGTTGACGCATTCGCCGATCCACGTCGGCGTGAGAGGGCAAATACTGTTGGCAGCAGAGCGCCATCCGACCTGGATCTTGGCCTCCACCGCTCCAACTCAGGAGGCACACACCGTCGGAGCCGTCGACCCACCTTCAACAATGGCAGCGTCCGCAACCTCAATCTTCAAGACGACCGTGCTTCCCTGACTGAAGCCGAAGACGACGTTTGCTTTCCTGTACCAGATGAGCCTACAAAATCATATCATATTGACTTCGATGAGTTGGACGACTTCGTAGCAGAGAGCTCTAAGTCATGTTCTCACACTCTGCGCCAGCGGCTGAGCTTCAGCTCTCACGACAAGCCCAAGATCTTCACTGACCTGCGCAATCCAGTAATCCCTAAGATCATAACCCAATCGTCCAGCTCGCTCAAAGGTGGGTGTGACATCGTCCGTACCGACAGTGCTAGCGTCGTCGACGACAAAGACGGCGTAAATGAAAAGGCCGAAGACGCATTTGGTCCCAAATGCTCACACTCACCAGAGGTTAGCCGGTATAGCTTCTTCTCTTCCGAGCTCGAGCAAACGATCCACGCCCCTGACTTCGCGGACCTCTTCCAGCCAGGCGAAACAGCCCACGACCTATTTTCCACACCCCCAGACGGTGGAGGCGTCTGGTGGCTCGACATCCTCAACCCCACCGAGCCAGAACTCAATGTTTTCCAGCGCGCTTTCGGCATCCACCGCCTGACCACTGAAGACATCGTCATGCAAGAAGCACGTGAAAAAGTCGAATTGTTCAAGCAATACTATTTCGTCTGCTTCCGCTCATTCCATCAAATTGACCCCCAGCACGAAGACTACATGGAGCCCGTAAACGTCTACATGGTCGTCTTCCGCGAAGGCATCCTTACAATTACCTACACCCAATCCCCACACGCAGCCAACGTCCGCAAACGCATAGGCAAACTCCGCGACTACATGGCCCTGACCGCCGACTGGATCTGCTACGCCATGATCGACGACATCGTCGACACCTTTGGCCCCCCCATCCATACCATCGAGCTCGAAGCCGACACAATCGAAGACAACGTCTTCATCACCCATACTGAAGACTTCGGCGCAATACTTAAACAAATCGGCCTCTGCCGCAAGAAAGTAATGTCCCTCATGCGCCTCCTCGGCGGAAAAGCAGACGTAATCAAAGGCTTCGCCAAACGCTGCAACGAATCCTACACCGTGACACCCCGTGGTGAAATCGGTCTCTACCTCGGCGACATCCAAGACCACGTCGTAACCATGATGTCGAACCTCTCCCACTTCGAAAAGATGCTCTCCCGCTCGCACGCAAACTACCTCGCGCAGTTGACTGCCGATAACATCGGACAGGGCAATCAGACGAACAAGATATTGAGTAAGATTACGATCTTGGCGACTATACTTGTGCCATTGAATTTGATAAGTGGGTTGTTTGGGATGAATGTGCCGGTGCCGGGGAGGACTAGTACGGGGCTGGGGTGGTTTTTTGGAATAATTGGGTGTATCTGTTTTATCGTGGTTTGTTGTTTGACTACGTTGAGGAGGTACCGGTTTATTTGAGTGGGGGGAGTGGGTTCGGCATAAAGATGAAAGGAGGTCAGGGAAAACGGGGATAGAGAAAATGAGGATAGAGAAGAGGAGGTGCGGTCTGGCCTTGAGAGAAGAGCCAAATCCGGGTTTGATGAGGTGCTTGCGTTGTTGATGAGCTGCATGGCCTGCGTAATACCTTGACTTGCTTGCATAGGAGCTTCATGGAGCGGCCTGGAATTACGCCTGAGTACAAAAAAACATTGGTGGTACCATACATATACACTCAATGCATATCTCTATCACGATTCGGTAACGACTGTAATTGTTTTATCTACTGAACGCTAGCTGCACTGAGATGTCTTCTAATCTGTCTCCCTGCGGGTTTCGAGCGTCCGACCTTTGAGCCTCTCCTCCCCAGGCTGCTGCTTCGTAGCGGTTGTGGCCTACACTCTCCCTTCTATCTCTACCTCGCCCCTCGTCCATTATTTCAAGCATTGCTCTACTTACAGGTCAATTGCTGTATTGTACATGAGCTGGGCAAGCAACGTACCTCTCTGCATTTGGTATGACGTTCATCGCTATTTGCAAGCGGGCCTGGACCCGACCTGTCTTGACCCTGTTGCCTGATGCCTTTATCTCATTGGAAGCATCTTTGGAGTCGACGCGAGGAGCCTTCAGATATGTCTCTCTCGGCGGGATTTCTGGGCGTGCATCCTCGCTTATTGCGAGGTTTCCAAAACGTCAATCTGTTTCGATGTTAGTCTCATTACCTTGGTACAAGTGACTGAGAGTATGCACTGACCGTCATAGAACTCATCATCGTCACTAACATCGGCCAATTGCTCTAGATTGAGCTTATATCTCAACATAGCCCCAATACCACCAAAACCCTTCACAAATTGGTTTCCTTCGCTGGAACGATCAGAGACGAATTCGAGAGATGCGCCGAAATCTTTATAGCTCTCCGCCAGCCACTCCAGGAAAGATCCCTGGTCAACGAGATCCATCTCCTGTCCGGTTTCCTTGTCCATGAACATTTCACGATTCGCTTCTTGGCCTTTGCTGGTATGCAAGAGGATCTGAGAGCCAGTAGAAGACTTGAGCACCCAGCGCGTAATCTCGAGATTCTCATAGACGATGAGGGTCTCGCAGGCGCCGGCTTCGAGAGCTTTGAGCGTGTCGTCGATACCGTAGCATACTTTGCCGCTGTCGACGTTGATCTCTTCGAAGTATTTGTTGATGAGGCGCTTCTCCTGGATGAATTTGACGTTGCTTAGGGTCTCGGAAGCGAGATCGATAGCTTGGTTGAAGCCATTTTCGCCGCCGTAGGATACATCGACGACTTTGATAACTTTGCTCTGGAGGCGGTTGTCGAACATATCTGATTGATTGAGGTCGTTCTTGAAGTCTGCACTACCGGCGAGCACCAGACCAGCCACATTGACTTTGTCTGCGGTGATGTAGTTCTGGACTGCCAATTCAGCGACTTTGCGGACGTAGTTATGGCGCTTCTCTTCTCGAAGACGAGCAAAACGTAGGGCAGACTGTCCACCACGGCCGTGCTTCTTGGGTAAGTCGACGGAGAATTTGTGCACTACGTCTCGTGTGTTGCCGCTGAGGGTGCCGAAGAGAGCACCGTTGCCGTCCATGATGATGAAACCGAACTTTTGGTCGGATTCGAGGAGCTCGCTCAGAGCTTCTGTGTGGAATTTGTTGTCGCAGAGGTAGAGGGACGTGTTGATTGGTTTGAAGGGTTCGAAATCTATATTGATCTTCCTCTCCTTCCCCTCAGAGGTGATTATCTCACCGCAGTAGACGACCAAGCCGTTTGGAGGAACTTTGTTGTATAGCTTCAGACGCTGTTGGGTGGATGTGATGGCTGAGAGCACGGAAAGACGATTGACCCGAGACTTAATGTTCGAAGCAGTGCCGAATTCTTCAGCCAACATTCGTGCTGCTCGTGAGACTTGATCCTTTGGGCTGTGGGGCCATAATATTAGCAATATTCGGCATATCGCCAGAATGCCACATACGGAATGATCAAGCTGATCATGGAAGTTCCATTGCCTCGAGCTTGTTCAAGCCTCTTGATAAGTCTAGGTGATTCGGAGTCAGCGGTGCGCTTCTATGATGGCTTTGGATATTTCCCACTTCTTCACCTTCCATATCTCGATGTTCTTCTCCGCCTCGTTCGCCTGTGGGGCACTCATGGTGAGCAAAGGTGAATTGTTCGTTGTTCCAAGAGTAGGAACAGTCAAGGTCCCGTTGGTTAAGCTATAGTGTCGAGGACACCTCTTTCATGCAGCGCACCTTTGTGCGGTTTCTGTCCAGGAACAGAAGTGTTGTTCAAGTTTCTTGGAACGACGGTAAAGTGAATGAAGATTTTGGAGAAAACGTCGTTCTTACTTCTGTGGTGGGACTTGCTGGCAGATCTTCGGCCTTTTGAAGCGGTGACGAACTTGGCAAGGCTGAAGCACGTGCACACGGTGCAGATTTGTGGCGCAAGCATTCTTTCTTTAGTCATCGTTGCTTCTTCACATTCTTGCTCATCTCGAACTCACTCTCGTGTGTGAGCAGTCATCCTCTACTTTTTTGCTAACATTGATACCTGATAACAATAGATTCAATCAGACTTTGTCAAGCCAGCATCTTTGCCACGGATCAATGACGCTGATTGGCTGAATTCTTATCGCGCCTCCAAACACCCCCTCCCCCACCTGCAAATCCGATCTTAGTCTAATTCTTCCGCGAGACGTTGATACTTCTTGCCAATTCTCACAATTCCTTACCACAAAAGACTTCCTCTTCCATATCCTTCCTGCAAGCCTTCAAGCTGGTGTTCCTTCTCGCCCTGTCTCTTCCGCTATTTTGTTCGATATACATACCTTACTAGCTTTGTACAAGCCTGTGAAAAGTCGATCCAGTCCTCGGAGAAGCTTTCCTGGCTTCTCTGCTCTCTCATATACGTGTACATCTCTACCGTTTATATAGACATCCCTATTTAATTGGGTTGCCTTTTTCATCTCGATTGACTGGGACCGTGCCTATCCTAACATGAATATAAGATAATGTAATGATTAGCCCAACCCCAACGTCGAAGAAGCCCCTCAATTGGGAGGACTACGATTATGGGAGGTCGTCCAGACATGGCTCCGAGAGTTCTCTAGGCAGCCATGTGCAATTCGACGAATCGTCGCCAGCGGCAACCTCAGGTCGCCTCGCCATCCCCCAGCGTAATGGCCCCGAGCAAGGCGATTTACACAATCTACGCCATCGACGGTAAGCAAACAGCCATCAAGCCCCTCTTCCTCCCCGTGAGGACCTTCCTGCCAGGCCCTTTCTGCTAATCATTCACCATTCATAGATCCTCCCTTTCGGTACGAATCAGCTCCCTAACCCACGCTGGTGGGGCCAACAGTCTTGAGAACTTCGCTCGCTCCTGGTCACGTGCTGCTGGATTTGTCGAGATACCAGGCCGAAAACCGTCTTTCATCTTGTCCCAGGATGAAGAAAATGGGCGAAGATCAGAAGAGCCTGTTCCGCCTGCAGAATCGAGCTCACTGCTCAGGCAACAATTAGAGCGAGAGAGAACCTCCTCCGAGGCGGTCATCGACCAAGAGCATTCACCTCACGTACAAGATGGAGTGGGTCCAAAACGGCGAGAAGCTGCAAAGTCAATGCCAGAAGGTGCGAATGATGTCCTCGAGGATGCACCATACTTGGCGACACCATTCGCATCTAGCAATGGCGGCGGTGTCTACGGGTCATTGTCCTCGCGGGTCGCCGAGCCTTCATTACGATATGCGGGAGTGCTGCACCATGAGCAGCAAGTGAAGGGCCACGAAAAGCCAGACCAAGAAGAGGAGCCTCTTCTCATCAAGGTCGTAGAGCAAAAAGATGGCAAAAGAGTGCAGTATGTGATTGGTCAATCTACGATATACCAAACAATCTTCAACTCAGTCAACGTGTTGATAGGTGTTGGTCTTTTAAGCTTACCGCTCGCACTGAAATACTCTGGGTGGCTTGTTGGAATGTCCTTTCTCGCTTTTGCCGCCATAACTACTAGATACACTGCTGGCATACTAGCCAAATGTCTGGATCTCGACACCTCAATGGTTGGATTTGGCGACATCGCCCACAAAGCTCTTGGTCAAAAAGGTAGCGTGGCTGTAAGCTTTATCTTCACCCTTGAGCTACTGGCAGCGTGCGTGGCTCTCGTTGTACTTTTTGCGGATAGCCTGGATGCCCTATTCCCAGGTTGGGGTGTCATTGCGTGGAAGATCTTTGGCGGCATCGTGCTCGTGCCGTTGAGCTTTGTTCCACTTCGCTATCTCAGCTTTTCTAGCGTTTTAGGGATTTTCGCGTGTCTTGGGAGTGAGTTTGAAGCTTCTGGATGAAGACGAGTAGTGCTAATGCGAGAGTAGTCGTGATTTTGATCTTTGTTGATGGTATCATAAAACCGCACTTCCCTGGATCTCTTAGAGAACCTGCTCCTATGGCGGGTTTGTTTCCCCAGCGTTGGTCGACCTTACCTCTGAGCTTTGGCCTTTTGATGTGTGAGTTTATCAGAGATCACAGAAGACCACAGCTTCTGATGATTTACAGCCCCATGGGGTGGCCATAGTGTGTTTCCACAAATCTACAGGGATATGCGACATTCATATAAATATACCAAAGCCATCAATTATACATACACATTCACAGTACGTCGTTCCCATACTCCAAAAACTTCTGGCTTACCATGTTCTAGTATACCCTTGATGTTCTCATCGCAATCGCCGGCTTTGCGATGTTTGGTCAGAAGGTCCATGATGAAGTGACTTCTAACATCCTGTTGACCAAAGGCTACCCACGCTCAATTTCCGTATGCATTGTCGTCTTTATCGCCATTATTCCCATTACTAAGATCCCTCTAAAGTAAGTCATCCACCGAGGCCAATGTTAGGCCATAACCCACAGCTAATCTCTACCAGCGTCGCACCTATCAACAACACCGTAGAAAAATTCTTCGGCCTCCTCCCTAACCAAATATCTCCCTACCGCGCTCTCCTCGGTCTCCCCTCCTACGCTCGCGATGTCTTCAAGGTAGTCATCCGAACACTCAACATCGTCGCTATAGTATTGCTTGCTATACTTGTCCCGTCTTTTGATACGATCATGGCTTTGTTGGGTTCAGCGATGGCATTTAGCATCTGCATTATACTACCATTAGCGTTTCATTTGAGTCTCTTTGGTCATGAATTAAGCAAGGAAGAGAGAGTATTGGACTGGTTCTTGATTGTCATATGTTCCATCATGGGTACTGTTGGAACTGTGTGGGTTTTCTTGCCAAAAGACATCAGGGAGCGGCTGGATGGATTTTAGAATTACCGCATCCAGCAAAAGCAAAGGAGGGGTTTGGACGCTACTCCTCAAAACCCTAAACAAAAAATAGTCTACGACTCCATCTACAATATTTATGGTGCTCTTTGGCGAGGGGTCATTTTGCCTTGCCTCCTGATCAGAATCGAGAACGAGGATTGAGAATTGAATGTTTGCGAGCTGACAAGAGCATAGGTGCCGTTTTTGGAAGATCATGATGGCGCATCGACGGCTACCTACTTACGGTCTCCGGTCCAGCAGCGAGGTACATGGCGTGACTATTAGAGAATCTGCACCAACACACAATCTGAATAAGTGCAGGGATCAACGGTGAGTAAAGTATCTTAGGGCAGTCCCAGCTCGCCGAGCCGCTGAGGCTTGCGTGCAAGCGCCTTGGCATACCTAGCTTAACAATACTACGTCTTACATAAGACTCCCTCAGCTTCCTACACATGTGAACATGATGCACCTGGGCCTCGAGCGGTACTGGATGAAGCTCGCACTCAGTTCTGTCAGTGTGTAAAGCGTATTGATCAAGACGGAATCAAAACGATTGCCGACCATTACTAGAACAACGCTCTCCTACCTTGGTTTCGCTCAGCCATTACCATTGAGCCACGGGGCACCATGGCCTCAACCGAGCCACCATCCACAACCCCAGGCGCAGCTATCTATTCCTTCCCCTTCCTCCTCCGCCTCATCTACGATATCTGGGTCTTAGGCATAACGAACACTTACATCTGGCGTTGCTCCACTTCTGCGATCCTCCTTCCATTCTTCAAAAAACACAAGACTGCCCACCACCTCGATATTGGCGTTGGTACAGGGTATTTTCTTAAATATGCTGGGTTCGAGAAGAATGCAGAGGTCACGTTGGTGGACTTGAATCAAGATAGTTTGGATGTGGCGAGCAAACGGATCCCCGAGCTCAGGACAAAGTGTATTGAGCATGATGTTCTGAAGCCATTACCGATTCCAGCCGATCAAAAGTTTGAGTCCATCTCGCTGATGTATCTGCTGCATTGCATGCCTGGGCCCCCAGAGTCCAAAGCAGCCATCTTCTCTCATCTCAAGCACAACCTAGCAGATGATGGTGTGCTCTTCGGAGCTACTGTGCTGGGCAAGGGAGTCGAGCATAATTGGGCTGGGAGGGTTCTGATGCGGACGTATAATCAGCAGGGAATTTTTGGGAATTTAGATGATGGGGCTGAGGTGTTCTTAAAGGAATTGAAAGCGAATTTTGAGGAGGTGGAGGCGGAGGTGCGGGGGGTGGTGTTGTTGTTCGTTGCAAGGTATCCCAAGCGGTGACGCGGGAGAGAGTCTACGACTCTATCTATGTTGTATTGGCGTTTAGTGACAATCTTTTTGGGCGTTTCTTTACCCTATTTAGTGCGGTCCATGTCCTTCATGCATATATCAGGTGATGCCGCTCTGTGCTAGTTTACAATCAACTTTGTGGAACAGTCTTTGTTTTCCAGGAAGTACATGAAAGAGAATGGGAAAGATGAGTTGAGAGCTTTGAATTGAGGGAATCGAACCTTCGGTTAGACGATGAGAACGTCAAACGTTGACCACTACACCACATCGAATTCATGTTGGGTTGGTGCTTAATGTATCATTTGACTCCCATGGGAAGGCTGTGTGAAGGAGCCAAGCAGGTTTGTTGGGATGAGTCATTTCGAACCAAATCTCAGCCTGGATAGAAAAGCCCTATTGGTTGTGGCAGAGGGTTTGTAGATGTTCTCTTCAAGACACTAAAAGACCCGAGACAATGCGAGTGGACATGACCCGGCCACTACCTTTTTAGGATGTCCTAGAGATGTCGAGCTACAAGTAGCTCCCCCCTTGAATCCAGTGCGTAGCGAAGATTCGGAGTAGTACGTCAACAGGCTCGCACAAGATCTGAGCCTAGTTATGAGGCTCCAGATAGTACCAACAAATTACCGCCAATTATATGCACACCGCGGATATGTTCATCTATGCAACTTGATAATCATACCTTTACAGGGGAGTCTTCATACGCCTTCCATCTCTGGTCCTTCGATATATGCCTCGCAGCATAGAATGAGCAGTTGCACTATATCGGGATAGGACAGGGGTTCTTTGTCCGAGCAACTGCCTCAATAGCTCCGGTGATCAGAGCGGGCGCAAAATTTGCTGCTACCCACACTTGAATGAGCTAGTTCACCCACTGCAAGCACGGATAATGCTGTGGCGAACCTGCATCTGCGTCGAGCACCTCGTTTACAAAAGGAGTAAGACATCCGACTCGAAGAGAGTATGGAAGCATGATGATCTCCAATCCCGAATTAGGCTCTTCTAGCTCACCACCGTCGAGTATGTAGTAGTCGCGTTGGAGTAAATACTCGATGTATTGAACGATGTCGTGTGGCGTCTCAACGCAGCGTACTATGAGGACCTGGAAAGTTGCGATGCCCTCGATGGATTTTAGATTTATCCCTGGCATCTTGCTGTCATATCTTATCACTCTCTGTCTTTCTCCTGAGACATCTTCAGATCGATAAAGCTTAACATGCTCAAGGTAGTTTGGCAGATGCGTGAAGCGGATACCATACTGAAGGCTGAGAGGTTTGCAAATGGTTGCATCTTGTTCGCGAGTAAATATCGTACCAGCAACTTTGCCAATTGTGATCGCGGAAGAGATTTCCGTCAGACGGAATTGTGTCTGAATGATTTTGCCCAGATTCTTAACCACCAATGTCATATTGTCTCGTTCGTGTGATCTATGTTCGTGTATGTAGTAACGATGGGATGAACTTTGACGGGAGTCTTTGGCTAGGATTAAAAGCTCGGTAAAGAGTCTCAACTGCAGTCATATTGCCCGCAGAATAACTGGCACGTGTTGATATCAACAATGATCTGTTGTCGATGCTGCTCTGTAACGGGGCGCCGTCTGAAAAGGACTTGTCGTCCAATCGGCATAGAAGCTGCATCACTAAACCAATAAGGAACCGGACGAATCGCAAGTACGTCTCGAGCAGCTCTAAACATCTGGTAGTAGAATTTGGGTTCCCGAGAGCGAGGCTCGCTGCGAAGTGACAGATAGCCCGGGGCGTGAATTTAGGGACAGCCGAGGCCAGGTATGAATTAGTGTAAGTACAAGTGAGCTTTTAGCGTAGGTACGGCCGAGCTACTTTCTGAGGATGGGGTGGGGGCGATGGAGTAAAGTGGTCCTAGAGTCCTGGCAAGCGCTAAGGATGATAGTGACTTGGCAAATATCTAGCCCCGATAAGGGTTCCCTGGACAACTGGTGTACTGCGCCCCCCGCAACCCTCTCGGGGAGGGAAGCCTAAGAATCGAGTTCCAGCGTCTGAGCGCTAGAGAGATAGGGGGTAATACCCTAGACACATACTTAGGCAGGCCCTCAAAGCAGACCACCCGAATTGCTAGTCCGGGGCACTTCCACCCAAAAGACATAAAGAGTCTTCAGGGAGCCACTAGCGCTTAGGGCTAGGGTAAATTTCCACGCTAGCCAGGACTTTTGGTGTCATCCTCCGTATCCCTTTACGGGACAGCGCCGACCCTCTCTTTGCGCTCGTCCTTTATGCTCGCTCGGAGTGAGCTCAGGTCATCCTTTCTCATCCTCTGTCTCACATTTACCGTCCTTTGAAGTACTTTCCAAGTTGTGTAGTAGCCTCGCAGCATCGCACTCCCCTTGCCCGTGCTGCGCACCATACCAAAGGTTACCCTTCAGTTCTTCGAAGCCTCGCTCGCCATATCCACTAACCTAAGAGCATCTTTGTAAACTATTACGATCCACAGATTTTGAATTATTGAGCCTACCGGTTGACTTGTCAAAACAGGGACTCCTGAACTTTGGGATATTGTTCCCCGTACGTCTGATTCGGGTATGTATCAGCATTGGCTGGCGCGGCACGACGGTTTTGTGATGGCTGGTGTGATGGAAGATAGCTACTCCGTGGCGAACAAGAAGCCCAACATGCCAGCGACACTCTGATTCGCACGCTAAGCGCTCAGCCTCGGCAGGCTGCATGTGCATCACCGAAAGGATCTGTACCCCTGCAAAGTGATGAACAACATCGTCAAAATTCTACCCTCGAATTTCGCTGGCAAGGTCAATGTCCAAGAGTCTGGAGTCCTGGACAAGTTTCCGAATTCATCTTTTAGCTAGATTCACAGAATTTGTGGGACAGACGTTTTCAGCCTTCTCTCACTCTAATAAGCCGCCCCCAAAATATCCCTGTATGTATGCTGGGCCACTTTCACCCCTTTGAATCTGCTTCGCCGTTGCATATCCAGCATCCTACGCCACTAGCATGCATCCACTTCCTGTATCGTCAAAAACGGGTTTCCAAGATTTGGGAGGCACCACCTTGCTACATACGAATTTGGTGAGATATAACCCCAATGACCTGTGAGCGTTCACTGCTCTCCACGGACCACGACCGAGACTCGCAAGGCGCTGATGTAACAGACAATGTTTCAAGCTAACGCCAAAGCCACTACCGCCCTGCATCCTACGGCCATAGCCCCAATCGCTCGGCGACTTGCATATCTCAAACCAAACCTATTGGATAACGCAAGTTTCGAACCCACAGGCGCTGTCTTGATTCTCGTTTCGCAGCTTTGATGTGCCGCGGGGTTCTCGGACCGTAGATGTCTCGAGTCCAAGCGTCGCCCAAGATGGCTGCGAATGCAACATTGGGTCTTTTCAACATGTGGGGGAGGCTTGGTTGATAAGAGGCGAAGTATATCAAGGTGGGGCACTGCTTGCCCGACTGTCTATGGTGCTTCCTCTGCTTTTCGATCCTGCATGCATACAAGGCTGCAGGCTCAGTGACTATAGAAGGGAAGACTGGCCCCGCCCCTCAAACGACTTTGCATTTTTACACCTAGAGCGCAACCATCTTCGTTGTGCATTCTCATGTCCTTACAAAATTCCTAATTATATACGTCTCATGTTCCAAAATGCATTTCAACTTGATTCGTAACTCATTGTTGCTCTCTGCAACCCTCTTTACCAGCGTCCTGGCTCTGAATTATGATGGCGCGCATGATCAGGTTGTCCCCGAGCGGAAATTGAGGGCAGCCAAAAGAAGTCACAAGCTCAGCAGTAGACAAGTAAAAGGTTGTCTTAGCTATGATCATCAGTTGCACTATCTCGATGGTGAGTAGTCCAAAATTTCTCGCCATACCGGACTAATTTCATCTAAAATCAAGCGGACGCAACGACTCCTGATTCCCAATTTGGTGCCAAGTTGGCAATGGATTTCAAGACGCCAGCTTTGTTGTTGGAGGATATCGAACATCATACTAGCATGATCGATTGCTTCGACTCCAGGATCTATCTATACTTCAGCTCTGTACAAGCCTTTGAGCATGCCCACGAGGAGTTCAATAGTGTGCCGAACTTCCTCATTATCACATCACATGAAGGCTGCAATGAAGACGGCGAACGGGACCCGCACCTGTATGTAAATCAGCGCTTTATTAAAACATCGCTAATGACCGTAGGGTATCCGAAGCAGCGGTTCACCCTGAGGATAGCCTTATCATCCTGTCCACATCTCGCGTACCTTGGAAGCACACTTTTGATGAGATGAAGCTTGACTTTGGAGAGAGTGATGAAGGTTTGACACCGCGTCGTCATGGCGAACTCCGAGCTCGTCAGGCTGCTGCGACTTCGGCAGCAGCCACCTCAGCGACCCAGACATATCCCGCCGCACCTACGACTACACCTCCAAAATCAAACGTCACTGCAACTTTCAGTCCTTCGTTGATTGACAAAGCTATCTTGCCACCCGATTCGTCTCTGTCGGTCCACGGGCCTGTTATGTAAGTCTCATATCAGATACTCTGCATCTTCGGATCCTTATTAGCATGCTGACCCCTAGGCAGACCAGCTGGCTTCAATGTCAAATGTAAGAACTGCACCATCCAAGGAAGCATCAACCTTGTGGCGGGGTCTTTCGCCATGGGAGGCTTCAATTCAAGCGGCAACGGGACAGAAAGTATGACCAACGCAACGGAAAGCGCCTACGAATATATCAGAAATGGCTATGTCCGATTCCAGTCCAACAATTTTGGCGCACATATTGAGCTTGAGAGCTCGATCACTGCGACGACCAACCTGAAGAATTTCACGGCGCCGTTGCCGACAATTCCTTTGACACCATTCCAGGTATGTCGTTTGTACCTAAGTGAAGATGAGTCTTGTAACTTACTTATTTCGAAGGTACCTGGAATCGCGTCTGTTGGACCACAGCTCGTGCCTCAGCTTTCTATAGGAGTCAAACTTTCCGCCGAGCTGGATTTCTCATACGGCTTTGAAGTTTCCGTAAGTCTACCTGAATATCCTTATTACAGATACGGAACATTGACGAATTCATAGATCCCTAATGACTCCTACCTCGTACTCGATGTGGGCAACACCTCTAAGTCCACTCAGTCGGGATTGTAAGGATCATTCACCATCACTATCATCAGAATACTGATTGACCAACCCTTACAGCGAAAACACCAACGTAATCGCCCTCCCCTTCCAAGCTCAGCTCCCCAGCGTCACCTTAACAGTAGCCGGTGGCTTCATCCCCCAACTCCTCCTCGGCGTCTCCTTTTTCGGCGGCGACGCAATCGCCGGCGCCGGAGTCTTCCTCAATGCACCCAGCATCACAACCACATTCTCGACCGTCAGCCACGTGAATTCGAAATGTGAAAACATTACCAATAACGCTGTCGCCAACGATGTGATCAATGATATCTTCGACACGCTTACTCACATCGATGCCTCTGTGGATTTGCAACTCGGGGTTACCGCAGAGGCTCAGGCTAGACTGGGGAGTTATACAGTGAAAGATGATGAGCCTTATGCTGTGCTGGATAAATCGTTTTCGTTGCCTACTGCGTGTATAAGCTTTGATGGGAAAGCGAAGACGTATGGACCGGCCCCTACGAGTACGAGTACGAAGGCTCCTGGGGCGAAAGGTACCAGTGGCGCGTCCACCGTCTCCAACCCTCTGGGTGGACAGAACGGATTAGGCCAAGTCGTGTTGAGTGCTGGGCTCATTGGTGTTGCTTCTGTCTATTTTATGTTCGGCTGATATGTGATTGTGAAGCAGTCTTGATGAGTTGGAGGCCGACAGGCCGGCGGGAGGTTTTTCATTGGGACTGGCCGCGCAATGGGCTTGGTGGCGTTAGCAAGACAGTCTAAGAGAAGGGAGCAGCAAAAGTCGTATGAAACACTTTATTTAGCAGCGTCTTTGAGCTTGGAACATGTAACGACACAGTCTTTTAGAAGTCTACTACCGTTATAGAAGCTCTCACCAAAAGGACATCCACTGCCTTCCATATCGCTTGAATCGCCTCGAGGCTCCAATTCATCTTAGACCGGGATTGGATCCATAGAGATTGGATTGGACCTAGAATCGGTGTGCTTGGGCTGGCTGTATTTCCGTACGTAATCACCAGGTGACAACACAACGTCTTCGCCAAAATTCTCGTATTTCTGACCACACCAGAAATGACCATACTTATTGTCTGTAATAATGCATAGCCAGGCACCAGACTTGCGCATCCAGCCTGTATGACCGTTGTTGATGAGCCACAAGAGCATGATGATTCGTACATTGAGGCTAAACTCGATCCGGAACTTTTCTGGGATAGGTTGCCTTTCGCGTCGCCATACCGAGTAAGCATTGAAACCCTCCATATAATACTATGAGACTCCACTCACAAGCAAGGCGATGATGGCCGTGATAGTGAAAGAGCTGAGGTTACGCCTACTTTGATTAAGCTGAATCCGAAGACAGAGGTCGCGAGGTTAAGAGGGATGTAGATAAACGCCAGCATTGTGACTAATGCTAGTAACTTTCCCCACTAATGTTTTGACCAAGAGCTTGTGCTCACAGAGTTTCACTACTGGCTATCAGTATATCATTCGAATTTTCTTCCATTATACTAAGCTCGTTTCCCCTCCTGGATCTGATGATTGGACAATTCTATAGACCTCGATTCCTCAAGTGAAAGTTTTCCACCTCCAAGCTGCATTTTATCCCGAATCTAAGCATCGAGGCGACGTGCTTCATCTATAATTTCACTCCAACTCTGATCCATGTGCAGGTATATTTTCCCTTTAAGGCATTCCATCCCCTGTTGTGGACGAATGTAGCCAATTAATTGGATTCTATCGTTTTTCAAAACCTCTATGCGTCGGCGAAGAGCCACTCGTCGCCTGCCTAACCAGAAAGATGCGTCGTTGTTGGCGATGGTATTGCCGCCGAGCCCAACAACCTCTTCAGCCAGAGATGCGGAACAGGCTTCGCGATGTGAAGATCGGACTGCAAGAGCATCGAAATGGAGTAGGAGAAGTATCGCGGTGAATGCTAAGGTGATGCAACTATCAGTAGCAGAACTCCCAATCTCGAGGAACCTGCGTAGGCATTGCTCATATGATGGTTTCCCCAAAGGCTAATCAAGCTTATGTTCGTCAACAATGGAGCGCTCAAAGGGCGAACTTTCACTAAGTTCTGGATCATCGTCTACGCCAGGATAGTAGGGATGGTAAAATCTCCGTAGAAGGCCTGCAATAACAATGACGGGTACGGTCGCTGTTATCTTGGGCATATAATCGCGAGCGATGGTAACAATCGCATCACCGATAACAGCCTGGCTTTGTTTCGTAGAAAATATGTCACCGACTCTGCATCTTGTTATTATCCTAGCTGGATTACTTTCACATATGGCATTTGTATCTCTGAAGAATCTCGGGTTGAGTCTCAAACAGAGGCCAACAACGTCGAACATTCTGTCCTCAGTCATGTTTTCTCTTTTGGAACGTCGGAAGTCTTTGAGATCCTCGGAGCCTGTGTCGAATTTGATTCCTGAATCGAGTTCAGATAATAGGATTCGTACGCTGGCCGGGCCGGGGCTTCCATGCTGAGCCTCAAGTAACTTAGTACCCAGCAGCATTGACATTGGATAGTCAGGTCACTTAACGAACCCTCGCCCATCGACAAGTCGAAGAGGGTGTATGCATATGTCTCGATACCAACTAATCTTCCGCCCATGTGTATCAGTCTTCTGGATCCGCGCGTGTGCCGGAGATTGCTCTTTGTAGGCTTCCAAATACGCCGTGTAAGAAGTAAAATCAGTATCAGCTTCAAGGTCCTTCCAGCATTGAGCAGTTTTGGCAAGAAGATCTTCGCTCAAACGTTGCGCAGTCCCTTCCTGGCCCATAAAAAACGGACTTTCTCGAATATCAAAGGATGTCTATCGGGTGCAGATTAGGAGAGGGAAACTCTGGGGACGATCTTGCCGAATGAGTACGGTACATTTTCTGACACCACGTCGACCTGGTCTCTCGTGGCTACAAGCGAACTGACACTCTCAAACAACAGTTGATACCGATCATCAAGACAGATGGACTAGTTTGCTTGAAACAAAAGCCTTCAAGTCAACGTCTCAAAAAGACGAGCCGCGCCAAGGGCGACCCCGCCAAGAGTTCCTACGCTAAAATACCCTGATACAAGGTATCTTTTGGCATCGAGCAGATCTCAGGTAACGATACGTGGGGTATTAGACAACATGGCTGCTGCAATTATAAGAAACGGTAACTTCAGCTTTTGGAATATAAACTAAGCTGACGACAGCAGGCTATCTCTCGGTCGATCTCCACAATGCGCTAGACCAAATATCAACAGCCTCGGACAACCAGACGCGACAGAGGTATCTCGAATTAAAGTCCTCACTAGACACTGTTCATGCACACGCCGAAAATGGAGGCCTGCCTGATGAGGCCCTGGCCACTCTCATCAACGCGATTATTCGCCCACATTCCCTTGATCAAAGCAGTCAAAACGCGCTCGTCAAGTGTCTGTATCCTGCCTCCAAGATCCCTTCTGAGCTGATATGCATTATCATCGGTTCTCTCGGCCATGGCGCGCGTAGAGCATCCGTGTCTACTCAGCAACTGCTACTGCGATGGATAATCATGGTGTCCGACTATCTAGAAGAGCCATCGAGCCTAACCAGATTCTATAGCGTACTGTTCAATCTTCTTGACATGACGAATCTTCGTGCGGAGTTATGCCATCTGCTTGCACGCATCACGAGAAGAAAGCATGTCAGACCGTTCCGCGTGCGAATGCTACAGGATCTCTCAACGAACGTTGGTCCCGAGCCCGCTCTTCTCAGGCTCATGCATGTCTTCGACAAGTACGCTCCCGGCGTACTGGACATTTCAAAAGCGAACAAGCGGCTAGGCGACTTTCCACATCCTGACCCCGAATGGGGTGTGCAGCTGTCAATGATTCAAAGCCGACATGGAGTACGGCCAGTTTCGGCAGACCTTAAAGACTACGTTGATCGTCTTGACAAGGTCACGCTAATACATCTGAAGCCCACCGACTTGAAGGATAGAACAATGCAGAGAAACCTAGCCCTGGCATCTGAGGAGTCAAGTCGAAGACAGGTTGACGAATGCCTCTCTCCAAATTTCGAGAAGTACCTTGAGAAATCGTCAAACGATCATGACGTTGGCAAGTCACTCTCGGAAATATTAGATAGTGTCTACTCCTACACGAAATTCACCAAAGTAGGTTTATCGTTGCGTTTCGTGTTACGAACAGTTGCTGAAGCATTGAGACTCTACCGCAAGCAACATTAACGTTCCTCGAAAGCTATCTTCTTAAATGGGACGGACTCCAAAACCAGAATACGGTCCTCGAGCTCCTCACCTATCTCCCAATCCTCCCATTTCAAGGCAAGTAGCGTACAGTCCCATTCCTTGGAACCCTTTCACCACTAACAACCGCCAGACCTTCAGACCAAATTCTTCCAACCACTCGAAACCGCCATCCTCTCCGTCTCCATTGACCCCACTACGCTCATACCCCAAACCACCCTCCTGGCATTCTACACCACCATCCTCTCTCACTGGACATCCCACCTCCTGGCCACCCCTCCCCCCACTACCTCCCAAACAAGTACCCTAATAGCGCTAACCAACCACATAATCCCCCTAAGCCTAACAATCCTCACCACTATTCCCTCCTCAACAGCAATCTCCACAATCTTAACCTACCACAGCATACTCCTCCCCCTAATCCGTCCTCCACTTTCCATCCCACTCGCGCCACCAAAACCGATATCCGTCTACCTACTGCTCTTCACTTCCGCCTCTCTCAGCACACTATCAGACATCTCCTCAATAATGGCGAGCTACAAAACAACATTCGAAACATCCATCCAACCTCGACCCGCTGAGCAAATTCCACTATTGAACGGCACGCTAATCGACACCTGCAACCTCCTCTTCCGCTCCCGGGCCTTCAATGCCAAAGACTCACACGCTCTAGGCTGTCTGTTGCCCATGCCCGTAGTGGCAAAGTTGGCGGATTACACAGGCGCGCTGGATCCTGCGCAGGTGAGTGGCTCTCCAAAGGAAGCTCTAAGAAATGTTTATGAAGCTGTAATGTTGATTTTCAATTGCTCAGCCACTCACATCCCTCTTCTCACTCTCCCACTCTCCCACTCTAGCCGCCCTATCCATCTCCGCCTTCCGCGAACTCGAAGAAGCAGCTGCCGAGGAGGGAGTAGTGAGGATCAGGCATGCGGGACCGATTACACAGAAGACTTTGATTACCCTGGGGAAGGAGGGAGGTGTCAAGGTAGATTGGAAGGAGTATAGAGTGCATGTACTGAGATGGTTGGAAGGGATGGGGGTGGGTGGTGTCAGGGAATTGGGGGGTGCGACGATGAAGGGGTTGCTCGGTGGGCCAGAAACTCCTGTGGGCATGAAGGGTGGGATTGCTGCATAGGGGGAATGCTCTGCTTTGCAGATTTCATGGACAGGGAAATTACGCTTGGAAAACGAGAAGTATGCTTTGCACGATTGGAATGGACAAGTTTCGTCTTTTATTTTTCGCCAAGCTGCCAGTCTAATAAATTGTGCTAAAGCATTGCCGTATTGCTACAGCACTCTGTTGTTTTGACCATAAGAACAATCGCCACCACTTCCTTCGATCAATCAATCCTAGACCACGCTTGGTAATAGTAGTACTTGGAGCTCGTGGTAACGTAATCTAGAAGCTCATTTGAACGCTTTGCTCGCATGCACGACGATCAACACAAGCTCATACACAGACGCAATTTCGTTGTTCAGATGCTACGAAATTTCAGCTTTGAAACTTTCTTCTCCGTTTCAATTTCCGTTTCTCGCATACCTTAGAAGCACTTGCGGTGAACGATGGATGGTCCACTCTCGTCGTACTCTTGCTTGGAGATCCACATTTGCTGGAAGGTGGAAAGAGACGCCAGGATAGAACCACCGATCCAGACGGAGTACTTGCGCTCAGGGGGTGCGATGATCTTGACCTTCATTGACGATGGGGCAAGGGCGGTGATTTCCTTCTGCATGCGATCCGAGATACCGGGGTACATGGTGGTCCCGCCGGACTTAATTTGCGTTAGCTAAAAGTCCTTATCTCTCTGCGTATTGAGTACGTACCATAACAATGTTGCCGTAAAGGTCCTTTCGGACATCGACATCACACTTCATGATGGAGTTGAAGGTAGTAACGTGGATACCTCCGCTCTCAAGACCCAAGACGGATGGCTGGAACAGAGCCTCGGGAGCTCGGAAACGCTCGTTACCAATGGTGATGACTTGACCATCGGGAAGCTCGTAGGACTTCTCCAAGCTGGAGCTCTGGCTAGCAGTCTGGATCTCCTGCTCAAAGTCGAGAGCAACGTAGCAAAGCTTCTCCTTCATGTCACGGACGATTTCACGCTCAGCTGTGGTAGAGAATGGGTAACCGCGCTCAGCCAAGATCTTCATGAGGTAGTCGGTAAGATCACGGCCAGCCATGTCGATACGTGAGATAGCGTGAGGAAGAGCGAAACCCTCGTAGATGGGGACAACGTGAGTGACACCATCACCAGAGTCGAGAACGATACCGGTGGTACGACCAGAAGCATACAAAGAGAGCACAGCCTGGATGGAGACGTAGAAAGCAGGGGCGTTGAATGTCTCGAAGACAATCTGAGTCATCTTCTCACGGTTGGACTTGGGGTTGATGGGCGCCTCCGTCAAGAGCACTGGGTGCTCCTCTGGCGCAACACGTAGCTCGTTGTAGAAGGTGTGATGCCAGATCTTCTCCATATCATCCCAATTGGTGACAACACCATGCTCGATAGGGTATCTCAGCGTCAAGATACCACGCTTCGATTGTGCCTCATCTCCGACATAGGAGTCCTTCTGACCCATACCAATCATGATACTGAAGACGAATTAGCCACGCAAGCCGAGGACCAGAGCCTTGCAGCACGAGTTCAAGAAGCATACCCATGATGACGGGGTCTACCGACGATGGAAGCTACGCCACATGTCAGCGATGTTGTTGCGAGGCAATGGAGCAATGCTTAGCGGATCTTAAATGTTTGCGACTTACGAAAGACAGCTCGAGGAGCATCGTCACCGGCGAAACCGGCCTTGCACATTCCAGAACTGCATCCCATTAATATTGCCCTTGGTATTACATTGTCTTGTGATAGCTAGTAGAATTTTGCAGCCGGAAGGTTCTTAGAGGCCGGGACTTGGAGAAGGTGAACCGGAGGTTGGACAAAGACCTACCCATTGTCGATAACGAGAGCTGCAACTTCTTCTGTATAAACCCAAGACAGCATATTAGCAGTGATTCTTCCTTTATCAGCATCGCTTGTGCGATCGAAGGCCCTCTTGCGGTGAAATCATAGACTTGGGGAGCAGGGGCGAGTCAGCTTACCCTCCATAGCGGTGGATTGAGGTGAGAGGGCGGAGGGTTAAGGTGAAGAGAGAGAGATAGATGGGCACCTGACGATAGGTGTTTATGGATGCACAGAGGTGACTGTTGCGGTAGAGAGGGAAGAAAGAGTCCCTTTGTATTCAAAGGTTGTTGACAACAAGGTGTTAGGAGGCTGCTGCCGGTTAAGATTCTGTGGGATGGAATGCCAAGCGACGCTACTAAGAAGTTAGATCACGCTTGCCGCCAATTCGCCTTTGCTTTCCAAATATATGGCTGGGAAGTTGCGATACATTCACTCTGGTGGCTACAAATAGGACTGATGCTGTGATCACTACCGCTGGTCTACGCAATGCTGGACAATTTCTTTAGGCAGCAGAATTCTCTTACTGGTGGAGAGGCAAATACGCGCGTCCGGCTTCAACAGGATTGACAGGCTTGATTGTTGCAGCCTCAAGCCAAGACGTGGTGATGTTTCCGGACCGATTTACCTAACATGTTGCTGAATGCATAGGCTGCCGCCCTGTGACAGACCGCTCTTGTGTCCTCCGCCCAATATCAGAAAATGAGATGGCGGGGTGGAATGCCGCTAAGCTTCAGCCGCAAGGCGGGGTTGAGATACCGACGATTAGGCTGTTGAGGTGAACATGATATTGACGACGTACAAAGCGTTCCCACCAGATCCATATACGCCATGGGGATATCCTGAGACCAATGCGTTGTTAGCTTGGCACGAAGAAATGACTGGAAGTTGAAAGAAACTTCGAGACATCTCGCGAAGCTTCGTTCACGGGAACGTCATTGCAGCTAACCATGGTACGCACCCACTGCAACGTCCGAACGAGTTGTTAAGAAAGAGCAGAGAAGTATCGAAATCAGATACTTGACCTGAGTCACCAATTCTATTTCGACTCCGACCATTCACCCAGACATCCATCACCCAGACATCTCCATCACCAGTCACCACCACCACATCGCTCGACCAACCAAAATAGTTCTTCCTTCACAGCATTCAACCGTATTCATGGACCCAGGCATGAACCAACTCCTCAAATGGGGTATCGAAAATTCCTCCGACCCCTCCACCGACCCGACCTCCACCACCGATCCCAAAGCAGAGCGCCCCAGTGGCCGTCCCCTAAATTCGGACGCCGTCAATTCTCTCTTCGGCGGCCCTTCCGATGCTGAATTGATGAAACAGTCAATGGCCGCAATCCTCTCTTCGGAAGTCAGCCTAGAAAACAAGCTCGTCGCCTTCGACAATTTTGAGCAATTGATCGAGAACATCGATAACGCAAACAACCTCGAGCCATGTGGGCTATGGGCACCGCTCGTAGGCCTCTTGGACAGTGAAGAAGCCGAGCTGAGGAGATATGCAGCATGGTGCGTCGGCACAGCGGTTCAAAACAATGTCAAGGCACAAACACGACTCCTGACTGGAGATGCCATCCCCACACTCGTCAAGCTCTCCATCGAAGATACCAACGAGCAAGTGCGAAGGAAAGCTATATATGCTCTGTCTAGCGAGGTACGAAATTACCAGCAAGGTCTTGATGTCGCTGTGAAGGCGCTGCCGAAGGGGTTTGCGCCGGAGGGGGCGATTGATGCTGGGGATATGGAGGCTGTGGATCGGGTCATTGAGCAGTTGAGAGAGGATTCGAAGTGGAAGGCTGCGTGATGAGGAGCTGCTTCACGAACCTTGAGGGCAGCAAAGATGGGGAAGGATTGGGATGATGAATGAAGCCGGATACCCCGATGTTATTTAGACTATAGATGAGGAAATGGCTACTCACAATGCACGATTTACGTTACACCACTATCTTGAACTGATTGCTAGATTGTGACTTGCCCGTTCAAGCATACAGTCCACATCCCGCGCCCATACCAATGCTATGAATAATATGGATATCGCCTCCCAAACCAAAACACCCAGTAATGCATCCCTCATGAACCATCGTTCCCCATCCCAGCTATCTAACCTCCGGCGCCGCCGCAACCGCGATATCATTATCAATGGGCGCAGCCCCCGTCTGCGGTGGCGCCCTCTCGAATAGATTTCGCCAAAATTGCGGCGGGTCAAGAGGCCGTTGCCCACCATGTAAAGATGGGTAGACGTCGCTGAAGAAGTACCATACTATTCACCCGTCAGCATGTCCATTCTCCGTTGCAGAAAGGGGGAAGAAGACATACTATGCCCAACAATAACACCACATATCTCATCCTTCGGCACAGTTCCATGTAGGACCAAACTAAACGCCATAAGTACCCACGGTAGATACGGCGCCGTGAATACCAGCAAGCCCAAGAAGCTCAGGCGTGTCTCTGGATTCCGCCGAGACCAGATGTACACCAAGCTACTGCTTAACGCTGAGCCGAGGAACGGTATGCTCAGCATTGGGGACAGCGCGAGCAGGAGTGTAGTAGCGTATAGGAGTAGCCACGAGAAATGCGCTGGCGACCGGCCCGACGATTCTTCGAGGAGCCGCGAATAGCGTTGTAGGAAGAAGACGTGGAAGAGGAGATCGAGTGAGAGGGGGCCGAAGTAGAGAAATGTGGTCAGGAGACGCCAGTACTATAGCACACCGTTAGCCGTCACCCCATCCCAACTCGTAATGCCAGAGTGGAAGCTATGCGCCTACCTGATGCTTGACAAACACAGCCCGGAAGCTATAGAACAGCTGAAAGGGCGTAATGACATGACATTGAACCAAGACTGAAGTTGCGAGTGTCGCAGTCGTCCACCACCGCGTACAGACGGGCATCTCATAGAACCATTGCTCAAGTGGGAATTGGCCTGCCCCTCCTCCTCCGCCACCAACCAGGTTGTTCATGTCCATGTCCATGATTGCGGTCCAATATCCGCGGTCAGATCGTCAGAGTAAGGTCGGAAAGCGAGTGTAGGAGGGAATAAATCATGGGCGATGACTGTAGGATGACTGATATGGAAAGAAAGTGAACACGAGAATACTACAGCAGTTGTCACAAAGAGACCTGGCCTCAAAGGCGTCAGGCATGGCGAGCGGCATAGCCCTAATCGTGAAGCAGGGGTCTGATGCCAAGGCAGCGGCCGCGCTACCTCAATGCGGTATAGGCGCGTATGCACATCAACACGACTTGAATCTCGATAAACAAACATGGCTGGGAATCAAATATCTTGCGCCATTCGACATATGCTTACGGAGTACTGCTGCTCGATTTTCACGCTGCAATCCCAATTGCAAAGACCGCTCACGCTTGCTGTGCTCGCTTTTTGCTGCTACGACCCCACAGCGACAGAGCGCCCGCGTCAAAAAACCGAGTTTTTGTTCCGCTACTGCATAGCAGCGAGCGCGATCCTCTCGTTCTCCCCAGAACTGGGCATACCAGACATCATCTCTACCTCTGCGTACAGCCGTGAACCAGACACGAAAACATCCAAGCCCGATCCTCAATGGCAGGCCAAAAACAACAAGTCGCAAAGCGCGGCGGCATTGCCATACCAATCGGTCAGAGAGCGAAAGCAGGAAGATCCTCCAAGGGAGGTAAGACGGCAGGCAAGAGCTCGAGAAAGAGCATTGGCTCACCATCAAAACGGAGAAGGACCGGTGCAAATGGTAGGAGCGCCCAACGTCGGATGAACAATTCTTGCGCAAGCACTGTTTCTCATTTCTGGGGATAGAGCGCGAATGTACTGACATTTTGATAACCAGACGCAGACCACCAACGCAAACCCCGCCGCTACAGACCGGGCACCATCGCCCTCCGAGAAATTCGCCGCTACCAGCGCTCGACAGATCTACTACTATTGAAACTACCATTCTCACGTCTTGTGAGTCTCGACCTCCATACTTCCATGTATTTTGCAAATCTCAGACAGCGATATACTAACAAAGCATGGTTAGGTCCGCGAAATCGGCCTCTCCCTTCTACCCGTTGACGGCCAATCCCTCCGCTGGCAAAGCCAAGCCATACAGGCACTGCAAGAAGCTGCGGAAGCGTTTATGGTGCATTTGTTTGAAGATACGAATCTGTGCGCTATTCATGCGAAGCGGGTCACGATTATGCAGAAAGATGTGCAATTGGCGAGGAGGATACGGGGGGCGTGGGGTGGCTTGGGGTAGTTGAAGATTGGGAGGAGGGGGGAGCGGGGAGTGGATGATTGGGGACCATTCAGCATCTGATGGATTCGAACACGCTTAGTTGAAAGAAAAAGAAGGACGGTGGAGAAAGGCTGAGGGTCGCTTGTATGCTGAGATGAGGGTGTATGGCGTTTGTGATTCACTGGGGCCTTTCCGAAAGTGTTCGCGGAAGGCTCAACATGTTTTCCTACAGGAAGAGTGTTTCGTCGAATGGTTTGTCCAACTCGGAGGATGTAGCCCTTTCGCTGTTGTTGGTGACTATCTCCAGCGGGTTTTGCCTTCTTTAATCAACGTCACATGAGGCATATCAGTGATGGGTGTCAGATAGGAAGGTATAATTCGTTAATGGCTGGATCGGCTAATGCGCGCTTCGAAGTCTGCATTGAATTCGTCCAATTCCTACCCAGCCGGGTGTACAAATCCCCTGGCATTAGAAGGAAAGGATGTAAGAAGGGTTCCTATGTAAAGCAATTATCAGTTTTTGGTTGTATCATACAGCTATGTTGCCATCCCGTCTAGCTACAAGCACCTGACCAAGCCACAGCATCTCCCGTGCAAATCGAGCAATTCATACATCGCCATGCATCTGATCCTCAGCAAAAGCCGTGAGAGATAGTCTCTATGGGCACCGCCAGGGGAATATTTTGGCCGAAACTCCTAGAGCTCCACCGCTCATATAGCAACCATCACCCCTGTTTTCTTATATTCGTCTCATACTCTCCGCCCTCCCCAGTCATGGAAACATCACCTTCGTGCTCTCGTTCTCTCTTCATAGCATGCTGCAAGGCTTCAGGCAGACTGCTAGCCGTCAGTCCCCCACTCTCCCTCGCCCTCTTCGCCTCCTCGATCCTCCCTGCAGCCTCAAGCGTATCTCCCAACACCCCAGCTGAGACACTTATCCACAACCCATCCATACACTTCTGCGCCAGCGTCTGACTCGCCCTCGCACTCTTCTCAGCCTGCTCACCCACTACACCTCGGAAAAATTTCCACGACATGAAGTTTAGCACTATGCACATGATTTGCTTGTTGTCGCTTTGTTTGGCGGACTGCAAGGCCGATTGGAGAGATTGCTTTGTTAGCAAGATGGTGGAGGCGGAGGATGTGGTCGCGGCCACAAGGTGATAGGCGGCTTGGATTTGGCGGTTGGGGTTGCGGAGGCAGAGGTGTTCGATCCGGGAGAGGATGGTGGGGACGGTGTGGTGAAGGGGGTGGTTATGGCTGTGTATGATCATGAGGGTGCTGAGGGTGGAGAGGAGGGAGATGTCGAGGTGCATATGGGAGGGGCGTATCGGTTTTCGGTAATGTTCGATTGAGAGGCGCTCATTTGAGAATGATTCGACGGCTTCGGTGAGGATACCACTGCCTTGGTATACAACGCCCTCGAGGTAGGAAACCAAAAGAAGGAGTGGCTCAGGTACGTGGCTCATTGGAAGGAGGAGCTCCAATATTCTGGACTGCTGGGTCTTCGCGGCTGACCAGGCCGTTCGGGCACATAGCGTGAATGCGAGATGAAGTCGCATGTAGCAGGTTATGTGCTCGCGCCATGTCTGCTGAAACAATGAGAGTGTTATCGATTTCGGAACCTTGCTTATCTCTTGATTGGCCCCTAGAAGACATGTAAGTAGGGTCGAATCAAAACATGAAATGTGACTTACATTCAAGTCTTCGGATACCTTCCTCAAGCATGTGCTCTGCTTTTTGACCATCTGTCGTGTTCCGATGGGCCATAGCTACACCACTCAGAAGGTATCCTACAGTATATATGTCCTCCTTTGGCATCCAATTGAACATTAGGACAAGTGAACCATCGTCATGGTTCCTGATGATGCCGCTTTGGCTCTTGCAAGAAAGCATCCGTGTGGCCGGAATTGGAATGGCAAAAGATCCATCAGCTGTCCAAGTATGACTCTCCTCGACCGTCTTGAGAGCAGTTTGCATGATCTGCAGCTTTGACATCGCCTGAACTGGATCGAAGTGTTGAAGGTGACAGCAGAGGTCGGCAAAAGAGGTCAAGACAGTCAGCTGGTGTAGCTCGCCCATGGACGGGTCCAATTGGAGACTCCTGACAGCAGCTAGAGCCCGCTGAGATTGCTCAATACTCTCAACATCGCTAGAGACCTTCAGACAGGTTAAGGCTTCCAAGGTGGTAGCTATCGCGAGGATAGTCTTATCTCCGTATCGACTTGAGAGATTTATAATACTTTTCAACTGGGTCAAGCCTGATAGAAGATCCTGATGAGATGAAAGCTCCAGATGCAAAGAGACTTTGAGAAATCGAAACGCATAGACCCAGGCAATGTGCTGATACGCTTCTGCGTCTTTCAACAACCCATCAATGAACTTGAAGGCTGCGCGACAATTCTTCTGGAACAGTATCCGAGCAAGGAGATGTTGCATATCGTATTTCAAATCGAAGAACCGATGGCGGTCACATATCGATATCCCTTTGCTCAGTGCTTCCTCGGCCTCCATTGCGTTCTCAGTTTCTTCATAGAGTACCGTCGCATAGCGCAAACGTACAACAGCTTCCCTCTCAGGCTGCATCTTGAAATGCTTCAAGACAGCTTCTAGACATCCCAGGCCTGTTGCAATGAGCTTGTAGTATTCCTGCATCTCCGTTTCACGCCGCACGATATCTGCCATGGATCCGCGCCCGTATGCAGACGCGAAGTATTCCTCAGCCATGGATAGCAGGAGGATCTGGTAGTCGAGTGGTGGTGCTGAAGGAGTAGGAAGTGGAACATTTGCTTTGAAATGGTACCCTTTACTGGATTGTGTTGTAGCTGAAGAAGGCGGTGTTGAAGCAGCGGGCTGCGAGACGTTTGTGTTACCATGGTAGTCATTGCTGTGACTTGCCGAAGCCTGGAGTGCCGGGATTGCTACTGCGCAGGCTCTCTGTGGTGTTTGCTGCAGAGGAACTCCTTTTCGATGTTGGAAAGTGCCATCGACTTGAGCTTGTCTAGGTTCCCACTGAACACTCCCCTGATAGCGGTTCCCATTCGAGTAGGCCGAGCCGTTAAGTGGAGGTTGAGGAACCTGGTATTGCGCGTATTGTCCTGCATGAGCTGCGTTCATGGGGATATGTGGGGCCACGCCCTGCGTATTGTGTGGGTTCGGGTGGTATTGATAGGCCATGTTGCCTATGGTCAATCTTTAGCTAGCCGTATGATCGCGTCCATCATGCCAGCTCAGGCTAGACATCTCTATATGGTGTCACAGCCTTTGTCGTGATCATACAGGCAATGATTGGCGGTGGTTCTCTGCGACGGCATCGCGCTGGACGCGGCTACACCCCTCAACGCGTCATATGTCTATCAAAATGAAGGCGCCAGCACAAGATGAAGTACAACTTGATCTTTCACCCAACAAAGGTGAATTTTGGGATCACAAATTCCCTCAAAGAATTATGGGTTGAATTTTTGCCTACAAATTTACCACAGAAAGATTTTACTCAAAACGGGTCGCTGTTGATTTATTTTGAATTGTCGCAATGTCGGCACTTTTGGCGCTGCCTGCACCAAAATTGACGTTTTTTCCTCATATTTAGATCCAGACCAATTCCTTTCCAATTGGAGCGTGGGGTTTGTTTCATTCCCACTCTACTCGATCCTCGCAAGCCCAATTCCTAAGGCCATAGTAGATAATCTACCCAAAGTCGTCGCGGATATGAAAGGAGAGGGTAGAGCTCGAACAAGGCTTATATATGATGCTGTAGAATTCTTAGCGTTCCTTCACCACCCCCTTCCTCTCGTCATATCTATCAACCCGTCCGTCCTCATGGCTAGACACCACATTTATCATATGAAGCTAGGGACTTGCTCGACCAAGCAACGATTCATGAGGGATAAGCTAGTGTGGTTATGAGGTTCCATTTTTTTCAGACCAGAGGGCCCGTGGGGTTAAGTGAAGGCGCGTGCATCTTACTTTCTTAGAATGGCCAGATGCCTATCTCGTTTCATCCAGGCACTGTGCGAACTATAACATCCACAACTCAGCCATAGGTTATTGCTGCCGCAGAATCTTTCTGCTGCATCATAACCACTCTGCGGATGTCGCTCAATAAAGTTAGCGAGATCATTATCCACGTGCTGTTGTTCTGGATGGAGCCAGAACCGGAGGGGCACCCTTCCCATCTGTACCCCGCATTGAAGCCATGATCCAACTCTGTTTGAGGCTATGCGAGAGAGCGCTCGGGGGAAGGGCGAGAGTACTCATCACCTAGATTGGGTCACCCTAGAAGCGGTGGCACTGGGAGAGCAGATTGCTGTCGCCTTTAAGTGCCAAGATGACGGAGATCTGCGGCTAGCCTAAAAAGTCTTCTCTAACGACACATCCTCGACATCTACCTTCTCTTTATTGAGGCAGCAATACCATCGATTGTTGGATCTTGTCTGCTCTTCGCTCTGCATTATCGTCAATTTCTTTCCCCATTAAAGTTCGATGAAGTCCCCATGCACTTGGTCTGCCCATTGTAATGCGTCCTGGGAGAGGTAGATCTCCACTGATAACGCCGAGATATGCCATCCAATCTCAAATAGCTATTCCTCTTATGACGCCACCCTGCCTGCTTGTGGTATTGCCGCTATGCTTCCTTTCGATCTGTGGTGGCAAAGATTCTCGATTCTGCTCTTACGATGCGTCAGCACTTGCGGATCGTCGATGGAAGGAATGTCGTCGCTGCGCTACCCAGAGCGCTTCTGATTGACAACGTAAGAATCATGATGAAGATGTATGGGCCCGTGTTGCTTTAAGGGACGCCGTCGAATGGATGGCGTATCGTCCCATCGAACAGTCCTCAGTGCCGCAGCTGGAACATGCTATCAGGTTCGCAGGTTTGCGGTAGACATTGTTGACGAGTTTGTTTGGACCTCTAGTGAAGCAACTGGGATGTTCATTAAAGATGAGCTCGCCTGGGGTGTGGACTCTAGGCGCCTCGAGGTTTGAGCTCTGCGGTGAAACAAGAAAATAGATCTTCGGCAGTGAACCTATCGATGATAAGGATACCAATGCAGCAAAGGAAATCTCATTTCTATCCGCGGAAGGAAGAAGCGAAAGTAAAGATTTCGGCGTGTGGGACCCGACAGGCAAAAGTTGTCTGACACCGCATCCAGGGTCCGAACAACACAACGGGAAGTTCCGTGTTGAGAGGACAGCGACGCGATCTAAGCAAAAGGAAAAAGCAAAAAAAAGTGGAAAAAGCTCTAGAGTGAGTGACCGAACAACTCTCAGCTTGCATTATGGTACGATGCCCCCCATCACAAGATGTCAATCATCCCCTATCTGGAGAGTAACTTTGCATCTTTGAGGACCTTGAACCTCAGCACCACTCGATCCATAAAATTATCCGAAAATGTCTGAAATTATATTCCATGTCGATTAAGATCATTCCTTGGCATTGCAAACCCCCATCATTGACAGCGCTTGGCTATGTGATTGGTTTTTATGCATTCATTTAATTTAATCTTCGTTGCCTTACTTGAGCGGACAAAGTATGCCACAGCACATCATTCTAATAACGCATAACGCGCCGACTTCATCTACAGCTCATGTACTTCTCTCACCTCAAATTTGACAGCTTCATTGGGCGTCTCTCATTCTTATATACACAGTCTTAGAGCCAGTCAACGAGATTACCCACACGGTCATCGCGTTCGGTCTCTGATAATTGTGATCCACTTTAGCCCAAGACTCACATTGTAAGCATGGCTTTGGCTCCATTCTTGGCTTTCGACGTTCGATATGATGTCGAGACATCTCAAATGTTATCAACATGTTATTATTTGGCGTCCACGTTCTATTTGTGAGACCAGGCGGGCTCATGCAGACGGGCTCATGCAGACAGGCTCCAGAGGTTGATACTGCTTAGCTCGGCTACAACAACCCTTGTCGAAGCTGTTGGAATTCTGAATTGGGGGTGCATGTTGTTCATTCAGAAGGTCTATGCTGCGGGAGCTATCTACCGATATGCCAAGGCGCTAGGTCATATGCCAACAGAAGCAGCTCTTTGTCATCCGATAAAACACGAATCGTTCGAGTGACAGAAGGTCTTCAAAAGAAATATTTGAGCGTTTCGGCCTAGAAGCGCCGCTCGTTCGGCTTATGATGGCAAAACTTTGAGCCTTTGCGAGCTCACATCGTTGAAAGACTCGCTGTGACTCTATTTCGAGGAACGTAGAATGCCAAATCCCGGCACCCTGAGCACTAAAATGTGTTTGGTAGCTAGCTTGGAAGTTTATTAGAATCTTACAGTTCTCGCTCTACTGAACCAAAGACGATTCTGCCCATCGCACGAGTGATCATCTGCGTGCTAGCCAATTCATCGTGAGAAGATATAAACGTCAGTTGTCTCAGCCTTGCGCTTCTTATGTATGCGAAGCCGGTGAGATATGTCTATTAGCAAGATGCGCAAGGACAGCGCTAGAAGTGTGCTTGTCACGACAGCGAGAACGGCACATGAGAAACGCCTGTCAGCTGCTTCTGGATATCGTCCCACCTCTCAGCGTCTGATCGATATGTGTTATAGACGGTGTCATAATGTGTCGGTCAGCTCCTAAAGAGAAGTTTTGTTCACTATCAAGCATATCTTATCAGGATCGGACCGCTATTTCTTGCGAGTCCAACTTCGAATCTCTATTGAAGGCAAGCGAAAAGATACAAGACCTCTGACTTCCAGCCTCATTAGGTCCCCAACCAGGCACTCTACGCTTGGATAATTGTGAAAGAGATTACAGTTGAATGAATATTCTAGGAATCTGTAACAGATCAATTTTCCGTAAGTCTTATCCTCGTTGAGATATACCGATTGTCGCGAGGCTGTGTTGTGGTTCCTCGCCTCCACTTAAAAGTCAGTGGTGGACGCATATCAAAAATGTCATGGATATAATGAAAGTCGCCCTCATGAACCCTTAGCAGTCCTATTCGAATTAGTGTCTGACCTATTGTAGCCTATCGAGCGAATTGGAATACCTTGGGGACGATAAGGCTTGCAGTCAAACCGTCCATCACAGAACTGTAGAACAGAAGCTGATGTATATGTCTCTCCGCGAATTTCTATATTGTATTGGAACACTTTAAGCTTTCCGCCCAGCCGCTACGGATGATTGGCTATGATTTGTCGCCAAGAATGACATCACGTGATCTCATTTCCTAAATTCTGGCCAATGGTATACCCCCAAATGGCCCCATCACTGCTCCATACTATGCTCCCAAATGCCCCCATTACTGCCCCAAGGCATGCCCCCCCAAATACCCCCATTGCTGCTCCATACTATGCCCCAAATGCCCCTATTGCTGCCCCATAGCATGCCCCCAAATGGCCCCATTGCTGCTCGATACTATGCCCCCAAATGCCCTCATTGTTGCCCCATGGCATGGCCCCCCAAATGCCCCCGTTGCTGCCCCATGGTGTGCCCCCAAATGGCCCGGTATGCCCCCAAATGGCACTATTACTGCTACGCTGCGGAACAGGGAAGGGAAGGGAAGGGAATAACCCTCGCTCCCTTCCCTTCCAGCAGGGAAGGGAGCGGAAGGGAAGAGGTAGGGACTACTAAGGAAGGGAAGGGATTACCTATTATTCCCTTCCTCCCTTCCCGGGTAAGACTAATAATATAAATAAACCTAAATATCTACCTAGTACGTTTATTAGTTATATTAATCTTTATCTATATCGCGACTAATAGTAGATATTAATATACTTTAAGTCTCTAAAATATATTTTAAATTAATAAAAAAAGAGTTTATTTTAATACTATCGTAGTAAAACGAGCGCTTTATAAGGAAGGATATATACTTATAAATTTAATTAATATTAATTAATATACGTTAAGTTTTTCGAATAAAAGTATACTATTTAATTAAAGTGGATTATAGAATTTAATATAGAATTTATTATATATTAACTACGCAGTATTTATATATAGAGATCGTTAAGGTTATTTATATTTAATAATATTATTACCCGTTAAATTTATTACTAGCGCCGCGTTAATAACGGCTTTTTAAAACGCCTCCACTTTTCCTTTATTTCTAAATTTAACGAATTATTTATTTTATAAATAACTTCGTTAAATCGTTTAACTTCTTTATTATTTAATTATTTAATTATCGCTTTTTATATTATCGTATTTAATTCGGTAGTAAACCCTATTTATTTATTATTAAATTATATAACTTTTATTATTAATAACTCTTAAATAAGATTTTAGATCGACGTCTTAATTTAAATAATATAAAAATTAATATAAATAACTAGGCTAGTATCTACGGTCTTTCTTTATAATAAAGTTCTTTATAATAACGACTAGTATATTATAAAGAAGAATAATCTAAAGTTTAAATAAATAATAAATTATAGTTAAAGAAGAAGAAATACGAGATTAATTAATATTTAGATACGACTTCGGTTTAATATTAAACTATAAATCGTCGGAAACGTTAATTTTATATATTTAATATAAATAATTAATATTAATAATTAATAGAATAAATTCTCTCGGAAATTCTATATTACGAAGAGGTTAGAAAGAGTACGTTTCGGATTAACGTAGAGTGGGGTAAAGATCGAGGTATAATCCCTACTTTAATTTAACGTAGGGATCTATTAATATAAAACCTAAAATAGGGTAGAGTAAAGTAAGAATTTATTAAGGGATCCCTACTATACTAAAACGGATTTCTAATAATTATTATAATAACCGTCTTAGTAATAGAGTCATAGAATAGAAATAGAAGAATATTCCATTCTTCGACGGTGATAAAAGTTATTAAGAGATGAAATAATACGAAAGTTATACCTACCGTTTACTCCCTTCCTTATTATACCCTACTCCTATTAAGTATTACGATATTAAATACTAAAAATATTAATATTAATTTATATTTTTTTATAGAATAAATTTATAGCCCCTAATTATCTGCGCTAATTAAATATCTTTATTTTAAATAGTTATATATTTAGCGTAGATTACGTAGAGGTTAGTATCTTATATTATTAATATAGATAGCGAAAGATTAGGATAGAATTTACTTTTAAATAATATTATTAATATCGCTTTAGTTGCTTCTTATATAGTTATAATTATAGACGATTACTAGCGTATACCTAACGACTCCGACGTGGCCGAGAATATTACTTTACGTATAAACCGTTGGAAAGGGAGCTTGGGAATAAGTAATTCGGTAATTTTCTAATAACGCTTAATTTCGCGTAGAGCGACGGCTAAATTATTTAGATTAATTTTAGTTATTATAATAATTATTAGAATTTAACTTACTACTCTTCTTTTATATTTTATATTTACGCGTTTATCTAGTTATACTACGTAGAGTTAAGGTACTAGGAATAGTCTTCCTCGCTTTAATTATTAATAGTTTTTTAGGGGCCTTCCCCCCCGTAGTATTTCTAACTTTAAATATAGGTTTAGTTCTACCTCTATTAATACGCGCTATATTTAATTATTTAAGAAGCGGTGTTTTAGTTAATTAAGAAACGGTATTTATAATAATTTAAAACGACGAAGAAACTAGTAACGATAATAAAACTAGTAATAATAGTGATAATTACGAGGTTAAAGTTACTAGTATCGATAATTATTATTTTATAAACGATAGAATTTACCTAAATTATATAAGAGTATAATTATTATTATCTACTTTATTTATTTTATTTAAGATATTTATTTATTCTACCTTAATAAATTTAGAATATTACGAACTAGGTATAATTTAATCTAGCGTAAAAAGTAAGATACTCGGGTACTTTACTAACTATTATTATAAATTAATTATAATAATCTTTCTAATAGTCGTATAATTAAATAAGACTTTTAATAGGTTTTAGGGTCTGCGCTAAATACGGGAGCGAGTACTCTTTTAGATATAATATCCTACTTCCCGTAATTAAATCCTTAACGTTAATAAAGTCTTCGGCGATCTTTCTTTTACTTTTATCGTTTAATTTATAATTAATAATTATTTCGTAAAGTATACTTTAGTCTTCTTTAATATTTATTATTTAATAATTAAAGCGCGTTGTTCTCGCCGTTAGTCTATATTAACTTTATATATATTAAGAAGTTAGAATTCTTATTATACCGAAACGAATTAATCCTTTCGTAGATTAACCGCGTGGTAAATCTATTCGGTAATAGATTATTAGAAAAATATTTATAATTCCCGTTTCCTAGTTAAAAAAGACCTTAAGATTAAAGCCGAGTAAATACTATATAACTTAACGAATTTCTTATATAATACGGAAATCATCGCTGGATAGTATGGATTCAATACTAATAACGATAATAATATCGATAGTTTAATTATTACGCCTCGTCGGTTATAAGGACGGCCGAAGGGACTCTAAGGACTTAAAAAGTAACTAAGAGAGTACTCGACTAATATATCGATAATAAAGGTAAAGGCTCGTTTTACCTAAATTTTATTATTCGAAAAGTAATACGCAGACTATTAAAGAAATAATATAATTACGGTATTAATAGTATAGAAGAAACTCCGTGTTATTAAGGAGTTCTAAGAAGTATTAAAGACCTACTAGGTTATTATTTTAATTTAAACGAAGTAAGAGATCTTTTTAAAAAGATATAATCTAAATTATTTATTATTCTAATAATTATTATAATAATTATTTTCCGATTAGAACTACCTAAACTAATAGTGTTATATATTTCGTAGAGAAAACTAGTATAACCTTACGAGGTTAAGATATATTAATTTAAAATAATAATAATATTATATAAAAGGATTTAAACGAGTTAGAGGTATACTAAAGTAATATTTAAATTCTAACTATTAAGGGATTATATTAATAATAGCCTATTCTAGACCTAACCTAGACCGTATTTTAATAAATCGTAGATAAGGAGACCGAAGGGCCATTATTAATTATCGATTAATATATACTAATCCAAAAAGCCTAGAAAAGAGTGGATATAATAGTATATACTATTAAAATTAACGAATTCCGCTTTAGGCGGGCTATATAGTATAAGTTTATTTAAAATCTATTTTATAAAATTAATTATCTTAAACGTTACGACTTAGGGATATATAAGTATATTATTTTCGCTTAATATAATTACCTTAATTAAAATATAATATAGATTTCTAATAATTATTCTAATAATTAGGCTAGTTAACTATTATTAAAGTTTATTAATTTTATAAATAAAACCGCACTAGTATTTTACGAAGGAAGAGATCGCTACGTAACGGAATATAATTTCCTACTTTTAGGTAAAGGAGGAGGACGAGTAAACTTCTTTACCAGGACTTATTTAATAGTAGGAGAGGTATAATCTATCTTATTACGACTAAATCCCGGATAAAAACTTTAGAAACGTTAAAGAGGCGTTTATTTTAGTTTCTAAAAAGTTTAATATAAAGTTACTTCCTAATTAAAAGCGTATTACGCCGTCGTTAATATATTTATATATATTCGATAAGGAGTTATTAAATTTCCTAGCGCCCAATTTCTAGCTTCTTAATATAATTATATATTTCGATATTAACTAGTCTCCCTTCGTGATTATTAGAATAATTATTATAAATGTATTTACTATTGGATATAAATAAATTAAAATATATTCTAATATCTAAAATCGCGTAGAAACTTGAAATCCTTCGGAAGTATCGTTATATATTTATAATAATAAACTACTAACTAAAGAACTAGATAATATTAATAATAATTCATAGAATAATATATTATAACTTTATATTTAAACTCTAATATTAAATAAGCTTCTACCGCCTCCTAAAGAGTAGTTATTATAATAGATTAAATACGTCTAGAAAACCCGATATTTATATAAAGCTCTTTAACCACTCGATAAAAAATAAATTTCGGAAGTAAGAGTTCGGTCGATTTCTAGTACTTCTTAATTTACCTTAAAGTTATTACTGTTTTTTATTAATTAGAGGCTTCGACTTATTATTAATTAAAAAATAACTTACTACTACGCTTGAATTTACGATATTTAAGATTTTTTAAAATTAGGTCCTAGGTATTAGGTATCTTCCTAGGCGCCTTTTAAACCTTTATTCTTCGAGGTATCCTTATTTTTTTCGATAATAAACTTTCTAAAAAATAATAATATACGTAGGATTACTAAGTAATATAGGGAAAGAGTAGAGAATAATAATAATAATAAATATGATATTTTAGTAGATAATCTCGCCGCTCGGATATATAATCGTCCGAGTTAAAATTAAGCCTAGAGTATTTTAATAGATAATCTCGCCGCTCGCCGCTCGGATATATAATCGTCCGAGCTAAGTTTAACCCTAGATTTAGATTATAAGTAGGTTTTATTAAAGACGTAGTTTAATTAAATTATATTACGTTAAATAAACTTTTAGTACACTTTAAACTTTAGAGTATAAATTTTTTTAATATTCGTTACGAGATTAACTTTATCTACTAATACGTTTTAATATTAATATTCTCCTACGATTATCCTACCGCCTATTCTTAAGAATATATCGATTCGATATCGGTGAAGGGTAAAGTATGAATATATAAATATATAGAAATATTAGATTTTAATTCTAATAATCTTTCTAATAATTAATTATTTATTATATAATACTAGTTAAACTCTTTATTACTTTCTTTAGAACCTATATTAAACTAACTAAATAGAGATCGCTTAGATAATATCTTCGATAATGAATCTTTTTATAGTATTAAAAACTCTATAAACTATTACCTTAAATAACCTCTTAATATTATAATAAAAGAAAAGTAATATAGATATTATATCTTCTTTAACGTTAAGAAAGATATATTCTTAAACTAGTAGAAGTAAATTATATAATATAAATATCCCGATAATAAGAAATGGCGTAAGAAGATTAATTTTAGTAAGATATAATCCCGAAAGTTTATAATATAAATGTCTTTCGAAGAAGGAGTAATCGTGGGCTCCGGAAAGTTATCGATAATTTATTTATAATATAACGATATATTAACCCATCCCTATATGAATTAAGATACTAGGTTAGGGAGAGACTATATAAAGAAAAAAAGTTATAAAGACTCGGCGAGTATACGTAGTATAACGTAATTAATATTTAGAGAAACTATCCCTGCGTAGGTAAAAGTCTAGATTATTATAATAATTATTAAAATTCCCTAGTTAATTCGAATATAACGCCGCCAAGTTAAAAGTACTAAAGTTACGATTAATAGTCTTATACCTTAACGATTAAACTTTAAAGAGGCTTTCCTATAGATAATTATTATAATAAGAATATTATATAACTCTTTTAATAATATTTTAATTTAGTATCCGTTTCTTTATTTAAACTTTACTACTATATTACCGAGTTCTTTAACGATTAAAAATAAACTCTTATAACGATTCGAGAAGATTAAAGAGAAGTTATTTAATACTTTACCCGATAATAGATTAAAGGTATTCTTTACTTTAGATAAATAATCACTTTACGATATATTTTTATATATAGTTATTATTACCTACTTCATTAACGCCGAGTAGAAATATTATAAAGTTATTATTAACTTTAAGTATATTAAAGGGAAATATATTAATAAAAGACTAACGGACGTTTTAACTAAGGTCGTCCGTAAATACGGGATCGAGTATCGGATTTATATTATTATAAACGACAATATTAATAATATATAAATAATATTCGATAGTACTATTCTTATATTCATATAGAGGAATAAAAAGGTTAAACGGATATTTATTAAATAATCGTTTAAATATATATTATACTTTATATATATAATTTAACTTGCCGTTAAGATATTATTAAATACGATTCACCTTTCGTTTATAAACGAATAATTTCAAAGGGGTTAGGATGAATAATAAGACTTTTACGATTTCTAAACTAGCGCGTAAAAGAGTTTACCGCTAATACTAGCCAAAGTACGAGAATTCTAATAATCTTTATAATAATCTAACCTTATTAGATACGGAAAACTACGGTATTTATTAATACGAGTAACTAACGCAGAACCTAGTTCCGAGATATTTAATAAAAGAGACTCGATATTATAGGGAAAAGTATACCGAATAAAATTAATAAATTTATTAAACCAAGGCTAGTAAAGCTTATTTAGGATATTAAAATATAATAAGATTCAATATATTATATAATAGTCCGCGTATTTAAACTATATTATAATATTAAAAACTACTTTATATAGGTTAAGATTTCTTACCTTAAACTAAAAATAGAAGAATAAAGTTATATTACTTACCTAATTAATATTATAAAGGAGTTCGCGAAAATAACGAGCGCTATCGGTATAACGAAGATTATTACTAACTACCGTACTTTTATAATTTATAATAAACTCTTTAATTATCTAGAAAAGACTATAGAGTGGCTCTATTTAAAACGAGTATCGTAGAAACCTAAAATAAAAACTATATTATATTAAGCGACCGAAAAATTAAACTAATACTACACTAAGACTAAAGGCGGTCTAGGGTATTTCTATAATAAAGCGGCCTTATTAAACTTTATAAAAAGCGGGAAAATATTCGAGACCTCGGAGTAGGAGACTAATATTAAATAACTATTATAATTATTAATCTATTAATCCGCTCTCGAGGTAGAGTATAAAGAATATTAAACGAATATACCAGCTTCGAGTAGGCTATTTAATTTTATACGAAATTATAAATACAATTTAAACGATAAACTTACTTAAATACTAGACGTAGATTCTAGTAATAAAAAAAAAGAAAATAACGAGTTCTAAAGGTATAGGAATACTAGTAAATTCTAATAATCTTTCTAATAATTAATTCCGTTAATCTCTTTAGTACCGTTCTCTAATTAATCTACGGAATAGAATATTCTAGTACTATAAAAGTAATTTGCCCCTCGGTTTCTAATTCTTAATATAATTACTCGTAATATATTGGCCGTACCGATTGTAAATATTAGTATAAAGTGTTTATTCTCTATCGCTGCGAGGTTATATAGTGTTTAGAAATTATAAATACTAGTAACTTTCTAAGCTATAATTATTTTATATAAATACGATAGAAGAATAGAGGAAGACCGATTTTAAGATATCCTATTTTATTTATTTAACGATTAAGTTAATAATCTTTCCTAGGAAGATATAGAATGGGAAGAAATTATTCGTAAAAAGAATTTAAAGAAAAAGCGATAATATAACGATAAATAGGAAATATTTAATAACGATAATAAAGACGAGCCTACCCATATAAATTTTAGTTAAGATTATAATTATAATAATTATATTAATAATTAATCTCTAGCCGTTAGAAATATAGAAGAAATATTCGTATTAATAACGTAGCTCTATAATCGATATTTAAAACCTAACTCGGAAAAGAAATAATCGTATAAAAATCGGTTCGGAGGTCGATAAATATAATAAAGATAATAAGAGATTTAAACTTAATCTACCTAGTTATTCGGCTAGAGTAAAAGAGAGTATTTATAATAATTAATAACCTACGGGCCTAGCTTCTCAATTAGGATTAAAGAAGAATATTTATAAAATTTAAATAAATAGAAATACTATTATCTAGTACGTATTAAAATCTTTTTACTATAAATTATTTTCTAAAATCCTACTATATCGAGTATATTCCTAAAGTTAATTAATTATATATTTGTTATTAGGGATCCCTCGGTAAATCCCTACCCTACCCTACCTTAATTTAGGGTAGAGATCGAACCGCGATCCCTACCCCACGCTTTACCTCATTTTACTCTACTCTAGTATTCCCTCTAGGGATCCCCACGCTAATCCGAAGTATAAAAAAGAGTATATATTAACTTTATACCCGAAGAGAAAAGTCGAAGAATAACTTTCTAAGAACTTTAATATAATAAAATTAAGAAAACACCTTTTCGTTATTATTAAAGGTAGATACTATTATTAAACGCGTAAAAATTATAAATATAAAAATAATTTAGCGAGTTTAAAAGAAAGTAAAAAATTAATAAAGATAGAATATTCTTTTAGAATAAAAATAATAAAGATTATTAAAGTAGGTTAAGATCTAAACGATTAATAAAAAATTTATATTAATCTTTATATTAATATATTCTATTTAAAGCGGATACCGTTAATATATAATAGGATTACTATAAGTAAATATAGGTAGGTTATTACCTAGGTAAACGGGGTTTCGTTAATTAAAGAAATAGTAATTAACGATAATAAAGACGTAAATTAGGTCGATAAATAATCATTAAAGAATATCGATAACTTTTTAAATATTAATAATTATATTCTTAAAGTATATTAATAATTAAATTAAAGCGAAAATAAAAAGTAAACCGAGGTTTATAATATTTAAGCCTTATTTGATTTATAGATAAAATCCGGGGATTAATTAGTTTATAATATTATTAAAAAATACTAAACTATAATATTTAAATTACTCCGCGCTAAAATCGATTATTATAATAAATACCGTCTTCGTATATATATATATAAAGGGTTTTCGTATTATAAAAGATATAATCTTAAGGTATATTATTTATATTAATCTTTATCCAGTTATATATTAATTATAAATTAATATAAATAAAAAGATTTACTAAAGAGAGATTTATAAATTTATTATATTTTTACTCTTACTAAATATACCGTCTAAAAGAATATAATCGCCTAATTTAATATAAATTTAGAAAGGTATAAATAGTATAATCTTAATAAATAAAATCGGCGTCGTAGAATAAATATAAATCTTATATTTACTTAAGTTAATAACGGGTAGGTTATAATATTAAAATTATATTATCTTTACCTCGATAATTATAAATACGAAAAGTATAATTAAAGACTAATGATAAAGGGTCAATATAATAGTATATAATATAGAAGATATTAATTATTCTATAGAGGATTTGGCCCTAATATACTAGAATCCTAGTATTACCCTAGTCTCGATAGGGCTAGCGCTAGGGCTCAGCCCGCCGTTTTAATAAATATTTATAATAATACTCCTATTAAAGTCTACCCCGTAATAGATCGCTTAATTTAAAAGAAAGAAGTTAACGCCCTCGTTAATACGTTTATATAGGGTATCGTTAATAATAACGTAAATAGCGTTTATATATAGAAGTAAATAAATAAATAATATATATTTTAAATTATCGACCGATTACGGGTAAGCCCGTAGAGTTTTAAAGTTTAATATAGAGTCGTAAAGTTTAGTATTAAAATCGCGATAGCGAGATAAAGCGATAGGGAGGTATAGAGATAACGTAAATAACTAATAATAAGAGTTATAATATTAATAAAATAAAGGCGTATATATATAATATTATAAAAGTATTAGTATTAAAAGACTAGGGTCTTAAATATATATTAATAAAGTAAAATTTTAATATAAATCTAGGCTAGATCTAGACTAGATCTAGGTAAAAGTCGTTTAACGGTACTTTTAAAATTAAAATTATTTTAGCGCGGAGCTAGTCCCGATTCGGTTGAATAATTATATAATTTTTATATTATCCGAAGTTCTTTCCTATATAAGTATACTATCTAGTTAAGAAATAACGATAACGAGGGGTATATATTTAAGTTTATATAAAAGAGTATATAAGTAATATTATATTAAGATATTCGGGTTATATAACTCTACGTACGACTAGGCGAATAATTTAAAATTATTAAAAAGTAGTTTTACTAGTTCTTAGTATAGTACCCCTTTAATATTATTATAGTACCCGTACTCTAAATAGAGCTCGATAGGTAGATTTAATATAACGGTTATTTCTTAATAAAAGTAGGTAAAGAGCGATAATATAAAAGAGAAATATAATTATACTTCTAAAATTATCGACCCTAGAAGAAGAATTTGGTTTAATATTTAATTTATTATTCGTATTCCTTAATAAGTTCGCCCGCGAAAATATTTTTAGTATTTATTTAACGGTCTTATATAAATCCTTAATCTTTCTAAGATAAGAGATATTCGGTAGTATAACTCTTCCCCTTTTTAATAATATATTTATCGAGGATATACTCCAGCTTTTATTCTAGTTTTAAATTATCTCGCTCGGTTTTTATTACTCTAGGGTTAATAGGCCGTAGATATTTAAAAGGGTCTTTATTTAATAATAAGTACTACTCTAACTATATTATTAAAAATACGTTATAAATCTTCTAATTTTCTAGGATATTAAGGCGGTATATAAACCTACCGATATAATTAAAAATCTTGAATAATTTAGTTATTTATTAACCGTATTTACGACTAGTAAACTTATTTACCGGAATATTATAATTTTTATATAGACGTAGTAAGGCCTAGTCCCCTTTACGGAAGTAATAAAAGTAATAAATACGATTATAATACTCTTTATTATATATTTAAATATAAGTAATTATATCCGAAGTTTAAATACGTATTAATTCTCTTAATAAAATATTATTCTCCTAGTTTCCTAGGTCTAACGCGTTATTAATAGTAAAACCAAAGCTACTTTATTTAAAGTATAATTAATAAACTAAGAAAACGTATTATTATATTATATAGTTATAAAAAGTAGTACCTCTTCTTAGGCTTTAGGGTTTTATAAAATAATAATCTAGAATTATAATATAATTTTAATAATTTAATTTATATACTCGCTTGATTTATTCGTTTATAGATAATAGGTAGTAAAAAATCTTAAATTTACTTTAAATTTATCGAATAAAACCTTCTATAAAGTATTTATAAATTTACGGTCGCGGTCGGAAAGAATAGCCTTCGGAATACCTTAGTCTACTAAATATAAACGACGTAAAAGTATATTTATTTATTACTTTACTTTTTATATTAATTCTCCTAGAATCGCGGTTACCTTTCGGGAAAATTTATATATAATAGTTATAATATTATCGAATCCTTCCTAGGAAAGAGGTAAGGCTAGGATAAAATCGATAAAAATTATATAAAAAGAAGAGGGCGGTATAAAAATAGATTATAATACTCTATAAAGTTTATACCTAGGAGTACCGAAGAGTTAATATTATAAATAATATCGTAAATACTCCCCTAGTTTTTTATTTAATTTATATATATACTAGTACCTAGTTATTATTTTATAATATTTATATCTTCCTATATACGAGCTAGAATATACGACGTTAAATAAAGTTTTAATATATAAAGAAGGTATATATAGGCGCTTTAATATATATACTCGATTAATAACCAAATTATTAATATATTATATTAAACCGTTATTCCCCTTCGAAAAAGAAAAATCTACGGCGTCCTCGTTAGTTTCTATATTATAGTTAAATATATAATTTATTTTAGCCTAAAAGTCGTTATTCTAGTACCCTTAAAGTAATTCTTATTTAAACTATATATTTATTTCTATTAATATATAGACTTTATATATATATATTTAAAGTATATTTAGCTCGCCTTCTAAAAAGTCCCTAACTATATTCTTCTACTATAATCGGGATAAGGTGTCTAGTACTATATATTTAATACTAAATTTATAACGGATTTTTATATTTTAAAAATACTAAATATAATTTAAAGCCCGTATAATACGTAAATTAGTCTTTATCGTAGATAAAGTAGTTATATTTATTTATTTAACTATATTAAGCGTAGCTCTATAATTAATATAAACGATCGTCTTAAGGGTTAATTCGACTATATATTTAATTTTAGTAAATATTTATACTATTTCTACTAGTTCTATTTTAGTAGATTAATAGTATATTTCTATATCCTTAAAGAGTCGGTTAAGGAAAAGAATAAATTAAACCTACTTCCGGTTAGAATAAGAGTCTTTTAACTTTTTTATAATATAATAAACTATAACCCCGTAACCGAATTCTTTACTAGTATTAAGGTCGATAAATAGTTCCTTTTTATCATCGAAGTAATATAGAAAGAAAGACTTAAAAAGGGTATTTTAAATAGTTTTAAACGAATAAATCTCCTATAGGGAAGGTAATTTAAAACTAGTCTTTTTAATATATTCCTATCGTTAAATACCTATAAATAGTATTTTATTTAATAGCGCGGTTTTCTTATTTTATAAAGATCTAACTAGAGTAGTATAATCTTTAATATAATCTTTTAATTAACTAGTTATTCCTAGGTACGTTTTAAGTATTATTAATATTTAAGAGAAAATTAATTATTTAATAACTATAAACTTTTCTTTAAAAGTTAATAACCCGAATAAATTAACCTTCTAGTTAAATAGTATAATTAACGGATAACCGATAAACACCTTCTTAGGGTTAACTAAAATATTAAATTTAACGAATAAAGAAAATACTATATATAGGTATTAAATATAATCCTTAAAAGTCTAAAAGAATACTATAACGTTATTAATATATACTCGGGCGAATACTTTATAGATACGTAGGATCCGGTCTATTTATTATTATATATACGTAGACGAGTTTTTAAATCTTATTATTATAATATTAAAAGTCTCCTAGCCGCGGTATAATACGACGGTAAACTTATATTTATCTTTAAAGTATACTCGCTATTAATAGAAGAAACTAGCCGCGTCGATAACGATAATCTAACGATAACCCTTAACGGCGTTAATTATATTATTCTATAAAGGTAAATAATAGACGTCTACTATAACTATAATATTTAAACCTCGAATATTAATAACGGTACGGCCCTTTTTAATATCGTCTAATTTTATAATTTAAATAACGAAGACTAGGAAACTAAATAGAGTAGTTTATATTATTTATTTAAATCGTCCCTAAATATATAGTTTATTAAAGGTTTCGGTAATAATCTTCCGGCTTTTATTTCCTATAGGATAAATATATATCGTTTTAAGTACTTTATCTTCCTAGTCGGCGCGAAGTAATATACGTATTTATTCGTTTTTTAGAATATTAATAAAACCTCCTTCTACCTAAAGTATAGGGAATTAATTAATAATCTTTATTAACTCCGGTTATTTATTATAAATAATAATACCGTTTAAGAGGATACTATTCTTTACCGAAGTAATTACCTCTATTAATAATATAGAAGGCCGGGAACTAGTTAGGTTCTCTATATCTTTACCCCTTAAAAATTATTTAAAAAGTAATAAACTAGTACTAGTAGTAACCGTATTATTAAAAGTGTTTTTAATAAAAGTTTTTTTATACTCCTAAGGAGGCCTTTGTATAACGAGCTCGCGAACGTCGTTATCGTTTATAATAATATTATAGTAGTTATTAAATTAAACCTTGATTATTTAGCCTAGTTTTATATTCCTAGGGATTTTAATATACTTATCCGTTTTATTCTTTATAAATACTAATCTTATCCTATTATTAACGATTCCGGTAAAGAGGTATAGGTTAGTATCTACCGGTTTAAAGAAGTAATTTTATACTAGTAGATTAAATTTATAAACTTCGATAATTACCGTAATTTATAAAGGGATAATCTTTATTTTTATAGTATATATTAACTAGTTTATCCTTATACCCCTTAAATAAATATTAATAGGGTACTCTATATCGTAGCTATTAATACGGGCTATTTAACGAGATACTAGTATATTAATTTCTTTAAAGACTATAATATTCATATTAATAAATATACCTACTTTAAAATTATCTATAATATGGACTTCCCTAGGGGCGGTTTCGGTTATTATTTTATTACTACTCTTATCTTTCCCGGGGAAGTATAAAGAGGTAACGATATATTTAAAAATAATATAGTAATTAGTACTAATACCGGTAATTTAGAGTAGGGTTATTATAGTACGAATTCTAACTTTTAAAAAGAAGTATACTATAAATTTATAATCGGCGATAATTATCTTATAACTAGTATCTTTATAACTCTTTTCTATTTTAATTTTAAAGTCTAGGCCGACCCGAATACCGGTATACTAGTATTTCCTAAACGTTTATCCTATTCCCGTATTTTTAAATAAATCGTAGTTTAATTTAATAATAGTCTTTTATTTTAGTAATTCGTTATTCGTTTTAGTTTAATAATAGGTTTCTGTATTCTCGTTTATTACTAAAGATTATTTACTCTTTTAAATAATATTTATAATTAAATATCTAAGGTAAAAGGCTTTAATAGGGTTTCTACCTAAACCTTAACTTCTAAAGTATATATATAATACGTTTTTAGAAGAGAACGACTCCTTATAAATATAGTACTCGATTTATTTAAGTGAATCGATAATAGTTATTTAATAGCCGGTTATTTCATTTTATTTATTATAGTAATCCTTTTACTACTAATCCTGACCCTATTTATTAGCGTAATTAACATTAGGCGTGGATTACTCTTTTATTTAATACTCTATAATATTATCTTTTAGAGAATAATTCTTTTATACCTCGGTTTTATAATAAATAGTTATATACTTAAAGGGTATTTACTATTACCCGAAATAATTAAAATTATAACTACCGGTTATAGGCCCGCGGTTTTCTTAGCGCGGTTAAAAATTAGGACGATTCCTATTTCTAGGAGGGAAAAGTATATTCCTAGTATTACTACTAGTAATTTATAATTAAATAAATATCGGTTAAATTTAACAAAGCTACTACTACGTTTAAAGGATATTAAATATATTTTAATAGGCCGGATTAATAAATTAATAAGAAATAACTTAAAGTAACTAGTTTTATTATCACCGGAACCGGTTAAGTTATTAATAATTCTACTAGTTTTACCGTAAACCCTCTAGTTTAGGAGGCGGTAGAGGTTTAATTATTTTATTACTTCGTATTATTCCTAGCTAGGCTTCTTCTTTAGTATTAAATAAATTAAAGAATTTATCTAGTAGGAGGCTAGGCTTTAGCGGATTAATAAAAGACTTGAAATTAGAGCTAATATAGTCGTAGATTATAAATATTTATTAATATAAATATACTAGGAATGTCGGCGGCCCTAGTTAAATTAAATATCTTATTTATATACTATCTAGGCGTCTTATTAATACGTATCTAAACGAATTTATATTTATTAAAACGAAGTTTATATATAGCTTCTAGTGTCTTTATTTTAAATTATTTAATAAAACGACCTATTTATTTAGGGCTAGCGAAGGTATATATTAATATCTTAATATTAATATCTAGTTTATTCGAGAATTATTTAAAGACTATTCCTTTAAGATATAAAGGTAAAAACTTTCGTACCTCCTCTTCGTTATATTATTTAATTATATCGTTAACGCGATCCTTAAAGTCGAAAATATTTTTATATATAATATATCTTTTTAAGGTAAATAGGTTATCCTTTTTATCGCCCTTAAAGTCGAAGAATCTAATCTCTTCGAGTTTTAGTTTATTCTAGGCGTTTACCCTAATATTAATACTATTTTAATTAGTTAAATTATTTATTTTTAATAAACCTTAAAGTCCTACCGGGCTTTCCTTTATCCTAATTATTAACTTAATAATAAAGGCCTAAATTTCTAGCGATTCTATAAATTATATTATTTATTCGGAATCTATAATAGGTTATTTAGGCTCGGGAGGAATTATAGTTTCTTTATCTTTAAATTCGTTCTTTAAAGACTACTTCTTTTATAAATATTAATATAACTCTTTAATATCCCTTCGGAAGGTACCGATAAATAGTATTATAAATATTTTATTCATAATTTAAAGTAACTATATAGTAGGCTATTTAAACTTAATATACTCCGAAAGATCGTTGTTAAACTACTTCGCTTTCCGGCCCCTCTTTAATAAATATTAAAGAGGTGTTTTAATAAGAGAATAAAGAGACTATATAATTATCTAGGTAACTACTCGTCTAATATTAAAAATAACTTTTATTTATTTTAGGATATATTTATTTAATAGTAGGAATTCTTATAAATAGAAAGTAAAATTAACTGTAATAGGGTTTAGTTAAACTTCTTCTAGGGTAATAACTAAAGTAATAATTAATAATAAATACTAAAAATAATAATACTAGGCGAATAATAAAAGTAGTATTAAAAAACTAATATTCTAGTATTCTTTTTTCTATAGCGGAAGCGTAAAAAATATAATTAATAATATATTTACTAGGCTAGACGTTTACCTAATAAGTAATTTATTAAAATAAATAATTATATTAATAAAAAAGAAATAAATAAAGGGACGTTCTAAATATTTAATTTAATATTTATTATAAATACCCTAAATAAAAAGGGTATTGAATAAATTATTTTAATAATTTAATAAAGAGTTTAAAAGTATTTATTTAAGGTAATAGGGTACGGTACGGAAGCGCTAAATAAATATAACGTAAATAAAACTCGCTGTCGATACGGAGTAAATTATTTTGAATATAGTAGTTAATAGGGAGTGTATTAGCCGTTTTTTTAAAAGTTATTTTACTACTTATAGTTAGTGTAATCGTTCTCACTAATATAGAAGAGGTATAGTTCTACGTTAGTGTCGCCGTTACTACTATTTAATAAGGGGTTAATATAATAATATATAGTATAAAAGATATTAATTATTTTATAGAGGATTTGGCCCTAATATACTAGAATCCTAGTATTATCTTAATCTCGATAGAGCTAGCGCTAGGGCTTAGCCCGCCGTTTTAATAAATATTTATAATAATACTTCTACTAAAGTCTACCCCGTGATAACTAAATAAAAATACAAAAGAGGCGCGGAAAGTATTTAGGATAATACTAGGGCCGGAGTATACCTAAGTTATAAAAAAGGCGAAGGATATTATTCGTTTTAAAGATTAAAAGAAGATTTTAAAGGGGATAATATAAATTATTAAATTAAAAGTATTTTTAAGGCCCCCTTTAAATTAAAAGAAAATCGTATTATCGAATAAAGTTTTAAATATAAACGTAAAGGGTATATCTAACTATATATTTAAGTATTTAATATAACTAGTTTATAAAGTTTCTAGTCGTAATTATACTAATCTTTATACTAACTTTATTCGATTTATATTATATATCTTTATTCTTTATATCTCCTCTAACTCCTCTTATATTTCGAAATCTTATTCGTTTTTTTATAACTCTTTAAAGATTTTAAAATAAAACTAGGTTCCTTACGTAGTTTTAATAGAATTTATTTATTTTTTTATTTATCCTTTAACCCTTTAAACTTATTAATTACCTCCGGTTTAAAGAATAATCTTATATTTAATTTCTTCCTTTTTATTAAATAATTAGATATAAAGTCTTAAATAGAATATATATATTTTGAATTACTCCTATTTATTCGGTGCCTGGAAATTTTAATTTTTAGGTTACTTTCCCGAGCCTTTTTACTATTAATATAGTTTTTACGCGTACTCGTATTACTTTATAAATTTTTACCTAAAGACTAGATTCTTTAATTCTTCTTTAATTATAAATTAAACTAGTAATTAAAATTAAAGATTCTTTATTTCCCTCGTTCTTATTATTAAGTCCTAAAATAATAATTTCGTTTACGAGATTATTATACCCGCTTTCGTCTTCGTTATTTATAAAGTCGTTATTACTCTTTATTATAACCTCGTCCCGCCTTTATACCTCTACTTCGTACTCTTTAAGAATTATTATTTCTTTATAATTTAAATCCTATTATCGGCAAGTCCGGAAACCCCGATTTTTGCGTATTTTACACCGAAATTATATAAAATACTAGAAATGCGTATCTACTCATGTCCCGTATTCTAAGTACATTATGCACCGATATTGCACCGATTTAGCAAATTTTTTTTTCTTTTTTTTTTGAACTTTGACTTTTTATAGTATCTAGACTAGGGCCCCTATATAAGAATATAAATATCTTACTAAATCTGTTTTTAGCCTAGATTCCGAATTTTTAATTAGATTTTTACTAGCGTTGCCCTATAGGGTTATAAAGTTATTTTTAGGATTAAATTTAGCGCTCCCGCGCAGACCTTAACTCTAACTTAAAAATCTTGGCGCTAAGATTTACTAAGGCTACAAAATACGTATTTTACACCGATTAAATAGCGATTTTACAAAATTGTTTTTCCGGACTTACCGATGATTAGGATATTACTACTTTATTTTCTTTAAATTAAAAACGATTAAAGATTATAAGAATTAAGAACGTCTCGGGATTATAGGATTTTTAAACTATATATAATTAGGTAGTAATATTAAATACTCGCTCGTATATAACGCCTATATAAAGTACGACTAAGATATTACGGGCTGTATAGGATAAATAATTAAATATTAACGAGAGGTCCTTCTATCTATTAAATATAGATTTACTATTATTATTACTAAACGCTATATATAATTAATAGGTATATTTATCGATATAAAGATTAATATAAATAAAAGATTTACTCGTTTCCTAGTACTTTTTAAATTCGATAACGCCTTATTTTTACCCTTAATTAGACATTTAAGACTATTTACCTCGACGTCTTTTTTAGTGTAGATTTTCTTTTATTAAATAACCTACGGGCGCCGGTTAAATTACTCCTTAAATTATTTTTAATAAAAATCCTTTTATTCTTATCTAGTCTCTTTATTCTATCTTTAATCTTTAAATATAATCGTCTTTTAAATTAATTCTAAAAGAGTTATTATATCGTATAACCCGCCTAAAGTTAATTAGGTCTAAGAATAATATTAATTAAATTTATCCTACGCCTTTTTTAAACCCTTTAATATAAACCTCTTTTAAGGCGTAATTTTCTTTATAAGTTTTTCTTCTTTACTTTTAAAATAATTAAATAACGCGTTATAAACCGAAAAAACTATATGAATAATCGGTATATATAATATATTTATCGTTTATATATATTAATAAAACGGTTTATAAAATTCGATAAAGTATTTTACCTAAATCTATTCATTCTTATCTAATTATAGTTATTCCGTTTATTTACGGAAAAATTCCTCTAACGCCGGCCTTAGCTTTAGGGCGCGGATTAATATATAATAAATTAAATTTTATCTAGTCGCTACGTCCTAGAAGAGCTTTAGTATTATAAACTTATTTCGATATTTCTTATCGTATATTCTTTATATTTAATTCGGCCCGGTTAATTAACGCTTCTCGTTATTTAACCGCTTTTAAATATCCTAAAAACACTCGCGCCGTTAACTACTTCTATTAAAATAAGTAGAGGCTTTACGAATTTATATCCCCTAGTATTAATAGAGAAATAGATATCGGTATAATAATTAGTATATTATTTAAAATATAGAAATACTTTTATTAAAGTAAATGGGATCCTAGGTTCTTTCCCTATTTTAGAAAACTTTTATTTATCTACTTTATCGTCTTAATCTTTCTAAAAGTCTTTATTTATTAATAAGATTTTAATTACTTTAAGAAGTTTCTTTAAGCCTAATTAAATAATATATAAAAGATATAAGACGCGGTAAATTCCGGTATTCGTAAAAGTATTTTAATTATTATAAAAATCGTGGATCTTATCTTCTAGTTCCTTTCTTATAGTTAAAAACTAGGTCTTTTCCTCCGGTAATATAAATTCGAGGGCTTAATATATATTATTATTATTAAAGACGTTATTTATAGTAATTAATATTATCCGATCCTTTAATTTATAACGATAAATAATAATACTTAGGTATAAGGTTAGGTTAATATTATTATATTTTCTCTTTACGTACTTAAAAGCTAGGAGTACCTTATAGTACTATTATTACTAGTCGATAAAGTATATATTTATAATTATATAACTCTATCGGTTCTTAGAAGACTATAAGTCTAGCGTTATAATAACTTTTATATCGTTATTAAGTAAATTCCGAAGGAGTTAATTTTAAATATCGTTATACTTTTTTATAATATAATTTTTAATTATAAATATAAAAGGGAGAGTAATTAACGAATTCGCGTATTTAAATATTTATTATATATCGATATTATTAATAAATCGTAAAGAGAGCCTAAGCCCGATAATTATTTATATAAATAACTTAGGGAAGTCTTTAAGTATTATTTCTCGGCCGTTAAATCGTAGTATATTAGCCTTTCTTTTACTTCTCTATAATTAGAATTATAAATATTTATATTAATCTTTATACCTATATATTAAATAGGTTAGAATATACCTAGTCTTTAAAGAATAGTATAGTTTAGATCGGTTCTATACCTAAGTATAAAGTTTTCCTTTTATATTAATTTAATATAAGATATATTTTTATACTATTCTAAGTATTAATCCTCGTAACTATTCGGTTATATCTTTTATAAATATTTCTCGGCTCCTTTATACCTACTATAGTATCGTTATAAAAGAACTCCTATTCCGGAGCCGGTTTAGGCGACGTCTAAGAGAAATTAAATATATAACCCTTATATTTCTAGTTCTCTTATTTAATCTTTTAAGTACGATACTACTTCTATTTATAAAATTATTCGAGAAAGATAGTAGTTATTTTTATTATATATATATAATAGTGTTTATCGGAATCTTTAATCGTTAAGTTCTTTATAAAAAAAGTATCTCGGGTAATTAAACTAAGAGTAGAAAAATATTAATTATTAAATTTAAAATTATTAATAACGAAGCTACTACTTTAAGATATTCTAAATATATATTTTAGAAACTAATAAAGAAGGTAGGAAAATAAAAGGAATTATTAACTCTTTTATAATTATATAATTTATAGAGGTACGCTATATACGGTAGTTATAACTTAATTATATTAATACCGGATAAGAAGATTATAAAGATAGATCTATATTTATTTTATATATTTTAGGTTAATATCCCGCTAAAAAGTAACTTTAAATACGTAGTAAATTAATATTCTAACCCTCCTTTAGAAATTCCTTTTAAGATTTAATTAAATCTTTATTAATTTAGGTTAATAATTATACCTCTAACCGTTAATAAAAACGTAACCGATATTAACTTTAAATTACTCGATAGCCTTAATAATAACGCGAGAGTAAATTAAAGCCCTCGATTATTAAGAACGTAACGGAATTTAAAAGTAACGAGGAAAGTACCTAGTATATAAAAAATATATATAAAGAAATCTTAAATAAAGAAAATCGCGGTACGGGGTAAAAGACTAAAAAGTAGTAATTAATAAGATCTTTATAATTAAAATACTATTTAATTTAACTCTCTAATTATTACTCTATAATATCGGTAAGTTCGGAAAAACAATTTTATAAAATCGCTACTTAATCGGTGCAAAATGCGTATTTTGCAGCCTTAGCAAATCTTGGCAAATCTTGGCGCCAAGATTTTTAAGTTCGAGTTAAGGTCTACGCGGGAGCGCTAAACTTAATCCTAAAAGTAACTTTATAACCCTATAGGGTAACGCTAGTAAAAATCTAATTAAAAATCCGGAATCTAGGCTAAAAATAGATTTAGTAAGATATTTATATTCCTATATAGAGGCCCTAGTCTAGATACTCTTAAAAGTTAAAGTCAAAAAAAAAAGTTACTAAATCGGTATAATATCGCTACTTAATCGGTGTATAATATACTTAGAATACGGGATATGAGCAGATACGCATTTCTAGTATTTTATATAATTTCGGTGCAAAATACGTAAAAATCGGGGTTTCCCAAGTTATCGATAAAGAAATTAAATTTCTTTAAAAAACTACCGATCTTTTAATCCCGAAGCTACCCTTTACGCGCTTTATACACGAAATTATATATACCTCTTATAAACGTTATTTTCGTATATAATTTATAGGTCTAAACGCGTTATAAGAGGCCTTAGAAGCGATATTAATTAAGAAACTCGCGAGTAAATAACTTAATATTATCTTTATAAATATATAATATTAATTTTAATCGTAGTAACTAATCTTTACGTAATTTATAATAAGCGGATTATTATAACCCCGAAGGATATATAGCTTATACGGCGATTAAAGATTATATATATTAAATAAAAATATATTATAATTAATATCTAAAAATCAATATTTTATTATATTTATCTTAATCTTTATACCGATTAAACTAGTACCGTTACTTTTACTACGAAATTTAGACTTAATTATAAACTTTTAAACTTTCGATTCTATTTTAAAATAATCCATTAATCGTTTATAACTATTATAATTAATATTATAATTTATTAATACGAGATAAAATAAGAGACTATCTTAATATAGAAGTCGTTATCGAAGGAGTATAACTTTTCATTATAGGACTAAAGTGAATAATAACTAGAGATCCCGCTTTTAGCGCTATAGATCCGATTATTCTATTTATTTATAACCTCGCTTTCCTTTATACCGAAACTATATTAACTACGTTATTAAAAAAGTATTTATCTTGATTTAAAATATCGTATAGTATATTTATATATATAAGGCCGGTATATTCAGTTACTAATAAATTAATTAATCGTAATCTTCTTTACGTTTATCCGTACTTTAGTCCTTATAAGTAAAGTAATATTAAATAAAAATAAATTATAAACTAATAAGATATTAAGCTATTATAATCGTATAATCGTTAATATTTAAAATACTAAGTAAATATATTAGGATAAAGATTAGGATAATTAATACTAATTTAATTTATAGAAAATAACTCCTCAGCCCCTAAATTATAGAGTAATTAATCTATTATATAAAGAGGTAAGATTACTAGGATATAGATTAAAATAAATAATATTAATAAAGTTTATAATAGTCGCTTAAATACTAGGGCTTTAGAATAAAAGATATATAAAATAACCCTAGCCTTCCGGTAAATCTTACGATATAAATATTAAAATAAATAGTTTTAATAAAATATACGAACCGTAGTTATTCGGTCCTATATAAAAATAAATCGACTTCGACGATATCGTTAATACGAATTAACTAAATACGCTAGATTAATTCTCTTAATTTATCTACCCTAAATTAAAGGATATAATTTAACCGATATTTATTTAATTATATAAACTACCTATACCTAGGAATAAAGTAGAAGATAATAAATATAACTCGGGTAAAGACGTTAAGATTAAAGATAACGATAATACTAGCGACGATAATAAGGTGACCGTCGATAATAATAATAACGTAATAGGGTTAGAAAGTTATATAAACTATATAAATAATAATAATATATACGAATAAATTAAGGATAATCTTAAATATTAATAATTATACTAAAAATACTAATACGATAGTTACGAATATATTATCGAAAGGTAAGATTATAAAATAAGGGATATATATCTTTATTATCTTTATCCGGTTAATTTCTTAAATAATATTTAAATTTAATTAGTAATACCCGAAGACTACTAAAAGAATAATAATTAAGATAAAAATTAAGATAATTCGGCCCTAAATAATTAAGATAAACCTAAATTCGATAGTATTAAATCTTATATAAATTATATAGAAGAGTATATCCTATACTTTTACTTAAAAAAAATTAATCCTATTTTCCGAGAGTATAAAAACTACCGGTAGAATAATTTAAATTATTTTATACTCGATTACTCTTATAATAACTAAAATATAGAAGATATAATAATAGAGGAGGATATTTAAGAGCCTTCCGATTAGGATAAAGATCGGGATAAAACCCGTAGTAATAAATAATTAAAGTAGATCTCTTATATTAATAAGAATAATCTACCGAGACTTAATACGGGCGAAATACCTCTCGATCGTTTAAAGAGTATTATTAAAGAAATATATACTACTCGCTAGGTAATTTTTAGGAACTTAAAAATAAATTAGAAAATAATAAAAAAAAAGAAGAAAACGAGTAAAGTATAAAAAGTTAAAACTATAGTTAAAGATAAAGGTTCGTTATTTTACTATATATCCTAGCTTTATTATAATCTTTATATTAATCCGTTATTATAAAGACTCTTTCGAGACGTGGACGTCCTCCGGGAAAGACTAGAGTAAAATAAAATAATAAATAATTTACCTTAATCTTAACTTTATCGTAATAATTATATTAATATTATATAATTTATTAAGGTCTTAAAATATAGAACCCTATATATAAAAGCGCTAAGAGTATCTAAATTTATAAGTTTTTTCCTTATATTAGATATACTATAACTTTTATATTAATTTCTAGATATTAATACTAGCTACGCCTTTATCTTAAGGCTCTTTATTTATTAATTAAATCTTTATAGGAATACGGGTAGTTAAAGCTTTATTTAAATCTTTATTTAAAGACCGCGCTTAAATCCTAAAAAAGAAGAGAGGAAGAATAAATTAAATTTCTATATCTACCCGACGACGTATAAAGCCTAGTAGTAAATTTTATATTATCTTTAACTACCTTTATCCTAATTAAGGTATTAATCTTTATTAACGAAAATACTCTAGGAAACTAAAAGATATTAAAAAACTTTCGATTTATTAATTCTAAAAATACTCTTTTCGCGTCTAGTCCGCGAAATTTATTATTAAAATCTTTTTAAGAATATACGATTTTAGAGTAATATATTTAACACTTTATAAAAAGTTATAAAAGATTATCTAATATATATATTCTCTAATAAATTTATTTCTTATATTATCTCTAGATTACCTAAAATCTAATTTATTTAATAATTAATTTATATATTATATACGATAAACGTATTACTCTTTAACCGAAGGATATTAAATTATTAAAGACTTTAACGAAAATATTAGGCGGGTAAATAAATATTAATAATTAAAGCGAGAAAGGGTTTCGCTAGGAGATAAGATCTTTATTAAAAATTAATATAAAGATTATTATAAAGTATTAAGGTAGTAGATTCCGATAAGAATTAATTAATAAATAAATATTTACGATTTTATCGTGAAATAATCTAATTAATCATTTAATAATAGTACGAATAATTAGTTTATATATTAATATATTACGATATAAGAGCTCGTAGAAAAATAAAAGTCTTTAACGAAAATATATAACTTCGAAGAATAAACTAAAATAAATAATAACTAAGAATCCCGCTTTTAACGCTATAAATCCGATTATTTTTACTACTTTTTACTTTACTTTTACCTATACCTAAACTATATTAATTATAATATTAAAAAAACGTTAATTTTAATTCGAAATCACGTTTAATATATTATATATATAAAGATCGGTATAATTAACTACTAATAACCTAGTTAATTATTATTATCCTTATATTTATCCTTATATTTATCTCTTTAGGTAAATTTAATTTAAATTAAATTTTACTACTACCTAATAACGTATTTAATTATCGGAGTTATAATATTATAAATTTAATTATTATTTAGTATAACTATTAAGATAAAGATTAAGATAAATAGTATTAATTCGATCGATAAAAAATACCTCCTATACTTCCTCTCGAAGTTAAATAAATAAAGTCGTTACTCTTAATACTATTACTAATAATACTAATTATACGTATTTAATATAGTAAATACCTCCTCTTTAAGGCGATAAATCTATAGTATCGAATATATTTAAAGTAAATATAAAATTACCGGGATAAAGATTAAAATAAATCATATTAATCTAATTTATTAAATATAGTCGTTTATATTATAAGTCTTTTATTCGGGACTAGGCCTTATAATAAATCCTTAACTATAAATAAAATTATTAGTATAAATCTTAAAATAAACTATATTTACGAAATATATAAAATATAATAGACCGTACCTTAATTACTAGGAGTCGGAGGGATAAAATATAATATCTTTAATTTCGTTTATAAAAATCGCCTTTAAATACCTTTTAGAAATTAATAAAATCGAGAACCCCTTAATTCGCTACCTATACTATATACTTTATTAATATCCTACGAAATAACGTAAGATAATAATTAATATAATCGTAAAAGCTAGCCTAATAATAATAGTAATTTAAAATTAAATTAATCTTATATAGAATACGAGTATCGGGTTATTTACTATTTATACCTATATAATAACTCTAATCTAACTAACGTATATTAATACTATAAATAAAATAAACTCTTTTATATTCTCGAAGATAAGAATAAAGAGGAGGGTCGTACGAGGAGTAAAAAAGTATTAATATTATTAAGGAATTTAAATAAAAAAGGAAAATCGGTACTATAGAAAGAACTAGACGAATTAAATTAAATTAATCTTATAATACTAGAAGTAGATTAGGATAAAGATAAGGATAATTTTAATAATTAAATTAATTTAAATTTAAAGTCGTATATATTATATTTAAACCGGAATTTAATATATAATTATAAATATTCTAATATAGTATATAGAAATTATATAGATTAAGGATTCGAATATCTTTTCTAGGACTCGGAAATCGACTCGGATATAAACGAGGATCCGTTACCGCCGAATATAATAT